>FWWM01002387.1_pt1 | contig 51088 bp, 30 predicted proteins | sample 2228351 | NCBI WGS metagenome assembly FWWM01 (sample SAMEA103939774, study PRJEB20133) | metagenome | reverse complement strand
GGCTTCTGTGCGAGAATTCGGGCGCGTTCGGGGCGGCGGTCTGGACGCAAGTGGCTGCCGCGTGGCAACTTGAAGAATCTCAAGAAATTTTGGGCGCCTATCCGAAAACTCGCTCTATCCGAAAACTCGCTCTATCCGAAAACTCGCGCGGGCAAGGCGGCTCGCGAGCCAGGGTAAGACGCTAGCCTGCGCGTAAGCATCGGCAACAAAGCCACTTATGGCGAGCGATCTGGCGAACCTGCTCGCCTTCGTGAACCGCAGCAAAGCACAGCTTTGGGGGGTTTTCAGACAGGCTGCGCGCGGCTGTCCGAAAACTCGGTTGATGGAAGCCATTGGCAAATAAGTGCTTATGACTCTAGAAAGGCGAGGTTTGGTGCGCGCAGCGTTGGTATGCCCAAAGGCCAGCCTTTTGGGGGCATACGCCTGGAGGGCGGGGCTGCATCATGCGCACCTGACGCAGATCACACAGATAACGCGGTGAGCCGCGTTGTGATTTGGTGGGGGGCGCTGCATGGCTGCCTGGGGCACGCCGGCTGTGGAGCACTGGGAGCCGCCGTGCCGCCGCGCGGTGCGTGTGCCTGGGAGTTGGCTCCTGTGAGACGGCCGCAACTCTCTTGGGCGGCGTGGGGCGCCTGGCTACCTAAAGCGCTCGGTAGCCGCATGGGAGACAGCCAGACTGGGCGCCTAGTCGTCCTGGTGCGCCAAGGCACCGGCCTGCGAGCGGCAGCAGACGATTACCTGCCATGCGAACGGCACAGGCACGCGAGCCGCCAGGTGCACAGAGGCGATGACACATGGGCCGCACGGCAACACTCCGGCCTCACGTGGTTTGCGCGGATGGCGGGCGGAACGCCTGCGGGCGCCCTGCCGCCTACGAGCCAAGCTCGCACGGCGCGTGGGGCGGCTAGAGTGGGTCGTGCGCGCCCCCCTCTTATCTTGATGCCACGCTCCCTCGCAAGCCTTCGCGGCTGGGCAGTGCTTCTCGAGCTGGGGCCAGATTGCGTCGAGCACGCCGCCATCAACCCAACGGCGATACCAGTAGTGGACCGTGCTAGGCCGACCGAACTTTCCCGGAAGCTCCCGCCAGCGTATGCCGCTAAGCAAGCGAAATAATACTCCTTCGAGGCAGCGGCGCCAGCAAGCCGTCGGGCGGCCGTTGCGCTTGGGCGGCCAGAAGGACTGCAGCGCGGGTTCGATGACGGCCCAGGCCGTGTCGGAAATCAGGCTCGGCAGGTTCGCTTCGTGCCCAGGTGAGGTGTGCTGGCACGAGGCACTGTGCATGGGTTCGTGTATATCCGCAGCGGACGCAGCGGCTGCTGCGACTGAGGTGTGTGGCGTGCCTTTCGCCCGTCGGAGAGACTCGCCCAACGCTGCAACGATCTTGCGTTGACGGCGGTTCTCTGCCCGCTGCGTGTCCAGGCACCTGTGCAGAAGCTTGGCCGCTAGGTCACAGAGTTCCGCCTGGTCCTTGGGCGGCTGTGGACAGGTGCGCAGGTGCTCCCAAAGCGCCGCTTCGGCGTCGTGCACGAGTTCATCGGCATTCGTCAGATAACACGGAGTACGTCTATGAAGAGTATTAGCGATGCAGTACAGCCCGGACCGCACCGACTCAGCCAGCACTTGCCATGCGTTGCTGTCTTGGTCTTGCACCTGACGAACCAGCGTTGGGACGTCGACTGCCGTGCGCGGCATGGTCGGTTGGAAAGTGTGCGCAGTCTGGGTAATCTGTTCAGACTTCTTTTATGTGTCGTGGTCACGGTGGGGGGTGTCTCCGCACACTGCCAGGGCTTCCGCCAGCAGTTGCCGTGGCCTGCCTAGGCCCGTGGTTTGGCGAACCGCTCGCCTTCGTGCGGCCCCGAGCCGCCGAAATGCCACGGGTGCATCCAAACAAGAGCAGCCAAAGCCGGTTATCTATCCTCTATCTATACAAACGACGGAAAAGGCCCAAATCGGCGCCGTCAGGAAAATTTTTTTGTTACACCCCCATAATGGGGTGTGTTATGTGGCGCGTCACCACGCGCCGTGCTCCGGGCAGCACTCGAGGGCCGGCCTCGCTTGCGCTTCGGGTCGGTGTGGGGGACGGATAGGGCCGGAGGGGCCTGGCTAGCCCCTCGGGTTGGTGGCGGCAGGGGCCTGGATGGGGTCTCGCTGGCACTTCGGATTGATGGAGGCGGAGGGGGCGGGCGCCTCGTATGATCAATTTGCAGTCGTGCGTGTGATCGGGATCCCGCGTTCGGTTAACTGCGACCACCAGATTTGAGAGTCTGGATGCCGTGTGTGGTCGTGAGGTGACTTGGCTTTGCCCTGGGCTAGAGCTGTGTAACCCCTACGGGGTATGGGAGCACGGAGTTCTAGGCACCCAGCGCAGATCTGCGCGGCCTGGTGCGTAAGGCGGCACTAGTCGTTGCCAGGGCGGCGCTTGCGCCTGCGGCGCTGCGCTCGCCCTGGGCTGGAAATGTGTAACCCCTACGGGGTATTGCGGGCCGGGGGACGCGGGATTTCTAGGACGGCGCGTTTCGTCGAGGGGGGGCGTATACCCAGGGCGTCCGGTATCCAGGGCGGCGCTTGCGCCCGGGTCCTGCTAGCGAACAGCGGGCAATCTGACGTGGCTGCTTAACCCGCAAGGAGGTGTCTATTTGTGTCCAAACCGGTTGGGCTGCGTAAGACCTTCAACGGCCTAACGGGTTGGTGGAGGCGGAGTCATCTCCAGGCTCGGCTCGCCCGACCCTCCAGCAGCGTATGTCACAGCCCTTCTGCCCCGCGTCCCGCGATCTTTGCCCTGCACGCGCGCCCGATATATCTGCTCGATGATGCATCGCCGAGCCCTGGACATGTTTTGCACGTACGCGCGCCCGTCATTCGACGCGCTGTATCCCGTGCGGTGTGGCCCGATCCAGTTGCGCTACGCCCTGCACGGTTAGCCAACACGCTGCCTCGGTTGCCGACCCGGACCTATTGCTGGGCGAAGCAATACAGCCGCTTCGAGGTGCGGATCAGCAACCGGCCCTGGGCCATGGCCGGAGTGGCCAGTGCCATATCGTCTTCCTCCAGCGGATTCGTCCGTATATGCCGATATTCGGGGCCGGCCTCGAAGACGTGCGTCTGGCCGTCCTCCTCCAAACAGAAGATACGGCCGTCGTATGCCCAGGGCGATGCAGTAAAGGCTCGCCCACCTGGAATCCGCTGCCGGCCGTAAACCTCGCTGCCTGTGCGCGCGTCGTAACAGGCAAGCATGCCCCCGTCGAGCAGCACGTACAGGTAATCCCCGTACACCAATGGCGACGTGTTATAAGGCCCGGCCCGGTGTTGGCACCAAACGATGAACTCGTTCGAAGCCGCCTCTTCGCCTGCCAGGCTGATATCTCCAGCAGCGCCGGGCCGGACGGCAAAGATCGGCCTGGCTCGATCGAGCACGTATCCCGAACTCACATACAGCAGCCCGCCCGCAGCAAATGGCGTCGGTATGGCGATCGACGACATGCCGCCAAACTCGTACAACAGCCGCCCCTCCAGGTCATAAGCACGCACCCTGTTCGTGCCCGCAGTAACGATCTCGGTGCGCAGCTCATTCTTCCATACAAACGGCGTGGACCAATTGCTCCCCTCTTCGCGGTCGACACGCCAAGCCTCCTGCCCCGTGCGCGCGTCGATGGCCAGCATGTGCGACCGCTCCTCGTTGTCTCGTACCACGTAGATGCGCCCGTCGTGGTAGGCTGGAGAAGCGGCTGGCCCCCACCCCATCCGCGTGCGGTAGCTTTTCCACCGCACCGTCCACTGCGGGTTGCCCTCCAGGTCGAAGCAGAACACTCCGAGGTCGCCAAATAATGCGTACACGCGCTGGCCGTCCGTAACAGGCGTCTCCGAGGCATAGCTGTTCTTCGAATGCCGCGCTCGCTCCGGCTTTCCCTCATGACAGATGCGCTCCCACAACAACTCGCCCGTTTGCAGGTCGAGGCAGAGCAACTTCCACTGATAGATCTCGTCTGGGGGCCCCAGGTTCTCGCCAAACAAGTACAGACCCTTGCGAGGATTCTCCACGGGGCTGCTGCCAACCGCAGTGGTCAGCCAGACGCGATTGCCCCACACAATGGGACTCGACCAGCCCATGCCGGGCAGATCCCGCTTCCACGCCAGGCAGTCTGTTGCAGACCATTCTTGCGGCAGGTTCTGGCCGTCGGCCACGCCCCGGGCGGACGGCCCACGAAATTGCGGCCAATGGTCCTGAGCCCGTGCGGCCGCGAGCCAGGACAACCCGCCCAACAGAATCAGACTTCGGATATATGCGACTCGCATGGCGCTGGTCATGGTTCACCAGGTAGCATGTGTGCCCGGCCCTTCTCGAGCGGCCCGTTGTAGGGCAGCCGGTTCCCGGCTAAGCTTACACGGCCAGGAGCCGTCGGCCTCCCTCCCGCCATTTGAGAACAGACTGCAAGCTTGGGCAACCCCTCCCCATCGCCACCCGCACGCCACGACCCGTACGCAGCGCTGCGAGTCCGGGCCTTTCGGCTGTTCGCCCTGGGTAATACCCTGGCCAACCTTGGGCTGCAAATGCAGACCGGAGCGCTCATGTGGGAGGTCTACCAGGTTACCCGAGAGCCGCTGGCACTGGGAGGGGTGGGCCTGGTGCAATGGGTGCCCACGGTGCTGCTGGTCCTGCCGGCGGGGCACCTGGCAGACCGCTACGATCGGCGTCGCGTCGTGCTCGCAGCCACGCTTGCGGTGGGCTGCGCGTCGCTGGCGCTGGCCTGGGTTTCTCGCCAAGGTCTGGGGCTGTGGGCCATGTATGCCTGCATTCTGCTGAGCAGCATCGCCAAGACTCTGGCTCAACCGGCCAAGGCTGCACTTGTGCCGCGGCTGGTGCCGATGGAGCGTTTCGCCAACGCAGTGACGTGGAACACCTCTGGGTTTCAGCTTGCTGCGGTAGCAGGGCCAGCCTTGCAAGGTGCCGTGATCGCCGCCTGGCGCACGCCAGCATGGGTATATCTGGCCGATGCAGCCGCGGCCTTTGGCTTTGCCGTGCTGCTCATGGCGATGGGGCGCGGCACAACCTCGCCCCTGGATGCCGGGGCGCACAAGCCGGTGGGCTGGAGCGAGGTGGCTGCGGGGTTTGCGTTCGTATGGCGAACGCGGGTATTGCTTGCCGCGCTCGCCCTCGACCTGTTTGCCGTGCTGCTGGGAGGGTCGGTGGCACTGCTGCCGGTATATCAGTACATCCTGGGCACGAGTCCGGCTGGGTTGGGTTGGTTGCAAGCGGCCCCGGCGCTGGGAGCCATGACGATGTCTCTGCTGCTTGCGCACCGGCCCCCGATTGCCAAGGCGGGCCGGGCACTGCTGTTGGCGGTGGCTGGTTACGGAGTGGCGATCATCGTGTTTGGGGTGTCGCGGAATCTTTGGCTCTCGTGGTCGATGCTGTTTCTGACGGGGGCCTTCGACAACATCAGCGTGGTCGTACGCCACACACTGGTGCAAGTGCTCACGCCCGATGCCATGCGCGGCCGCGTCTCTGCGGTGAACGGCATGTTCATCTACGCCTCCAACGAACTGGGCGGATTCGAGTCTGGTGTGGTGGCTCACCTCACGTCGCCCCAATTCGCCGTCGTGTCCGGAGGCTGTGGCACGCTGTTTGTCGTCTTGTTGGTGGCCGTGCTGGCACCCGGCCTGCGCACATTTGGCCGCCTGGAAGGCGGGCTTGCTGCGGAAGCAACGCCTTCGGGTGACACCCATCCGGGGCTGGTCGCCTCCGAGCGGGCTGGCCCGGTGATGGAAGCGGCAACTGAATAAGGGCCTCATTCAGGCTGTGACCAGCAATTGGATGCGAATAGTTCGCCTCAGGATTGCGCAAAAAAGAAGCCCTTCACAGGCGGGGCAGGAACCTGAGAAGGGCCGACGCTGGGGCAACGCCCAACGCTAGCTGCCATCATCGTCAAGCTGCAAAACCTGTCAATTCCACTTTTTGGGGGGGTAAGTCCACTTCACGAGACGGTTCCCGGGCACATGGGCCCGCGTAGCCGATCGATCCTCGACCCAACGGCAAACACACCCTCTTTTCCCCGGCAGGGCAATCTCCGGCTGGATTGGCCTCTCCCCCTTGCGCAAAAAGAAGCCCTTCACAGGCGGGGCAGGAACCTGAGAAGGGCCGACGTTGGGGCAGCGCCCAACGCTAACTGCTATCATCGTCAAGCTGCAAAACCTGTCAACTCCCCTTTTTGGGGGGAGGCAGCTTCCACAACTTCGTTCGAGGGCGTGGGCTGTGTGAAGGTTTGCTAACCCTGGTGCCCCCCTGCGCAAAAGGAAGCCCTTCACAGGCGGGGCAGAAACCTGAGAAGGGCTGACAAGTTGGGCAGAGCCCAAAGTCAATGCCTATAATCGACCTAGTTGTCATCCCAGCCAGTAATTATTCTTCGGTAGAACCAACCCTGTGGCCAAGCCAGCCACGCACCCATCTCGCAGCCGGGCCTCGACAAACTGCTCGCGAACCCAGGGAGGCATTGCCACGTTTGCGGCTGTAGCCGCATCGTGGCCCTTAAGGGCATTTTGCCGTCTTGGCCTCGTGCCTGCCCGCACCCGGTACGAAAGCTGGCATCATGGCCGCCAGGCAATGGATCCTCAGCCAGCTTACGCACCGCCAAATATGCGCAAAAAAGGAGCCCTTCACAGGCGGGGCAGGAACCTGAGAAGGGCTGACTTGGGGCATCGCCCAAGGTCACGAGATATGATCGTCATCTGAGAACGCCTGTCAATACCCCTTTTTGGGGGCCCATACGATTTACCGGCCACTCAGAAGTGCCCAGCCGCTGAGGACGAAAGTCCAACGGATTTTGACATAAGGTACTGTGATGAAACACTTTATGAGCATGCTTGTTGCGTGGGTCGTGCGTCCATGTGCGGCAGTCCTGGTGATCTCTGCGACCTACGGATTGCCAAGGCCGGTACCAGGTGCACAGTTGCCCGCGACCGATGCGGAGATTCGTTCAGATAATCTGGCCATAAACCACAGTGTCACCGTGGCCCGTGGGGAGTACCAGGTTGTCGATGCAGACGGTAGTGGAGTTGTGCACATCCGGGGGCAGAACATTGTTGTTGATTTCGGGGGCGCCACGCTGGTTGGCTCCGTCGAGGGGCAGGCGCCGGACGAGTTTTCGGGAATCGGAGTGGTTGTGAGCGATTCGTCGCACGTGACGCTCAAGAACCTGAATGTGCGCGGGTACAAGGTAGGCCTGCTCGTGCGTGGCAGCAACCACGTGGTGATCGAAGGCTGCGATGTATCTGACAACTGGAAGATGCACCTTCGCAGCACACCTCAGGCAGAAGACGGGGCCGATTGGCTGTTTGGGCACGAAAACGACCATGACGAATGGCTTCGCTACGGGGCGGGCATGTACCTGGCCGACTGTAGCGAGTTCGTGCTTCGCAACAACCGGGGCCGTCGGGGGCAGAATGGCATTTGCCTGGTGCGCTGCACGCAGGGTCAGGTGTACGATAACGACATGTCGTTCAACAGCGGTTGGGGGCTGGCCATGTACCGCTCTTCGCACAACAGGGTGGCGCACAACAAGTTCGACTGGTGCATTCGCGGTTATTCTCACGGGGTGTACAACCGCGGGCAGGACTCGGCGGGTATCTTGGTGTACGAGCAATGCTGCGACAATGTGTTCGCCTTCAACAGCGCCACGCACGGCGGAGACGGGTTCTTTCTGTTCGCAGGGTTAGAGACGCTTGACGAGACGGGTACCGGCGGCTGCAACCGCAATCTGGTGTACGGCAACGACTTCTCGCACGCCAGCAACAACGGGATCGAGGCCACGTTTTCAGAGGGCAATGTGTTCGCCGCCAATCGGCTGGACCAGGCAGATCATGCCATTTGGGCCGGTTATTCGTACAGAACCTTGATCGTGGACAACCGCATCAGCCGGTGCAACCACGGCATTTCGATCGAGCACGGGAGCAACAACTGGATCGAGGGGAACACGTTCGAAAGCGTCGGCGTGGCATTGAATCTGTGGGCGGGGGAGCGCGCTGCCTTTGCCGACCGTGCCTATGGGCGGCACCATCATTGTCGCTCTGAGGACTATGACATCCTGGGCAATGCGTTTCGCGGTTGCGGTACGGATTATCGGCTGGCAAACACGTCGCACGTACGAATCAGCGAAAACGATAGCCGCGACGCCCGCGTGGGCCTCGATCTGGCCGGCACATGCCGAGCCGTGCGCGTGGAACGCAACAACTTGTCTGGAGACGTGCGCGCGGCCCGCGGTCAGGCTGAGTTTGCAGACAATTACTTGCAGGGCCGGGGCCTGCCGCCAGAGGGCCTACGCTCGGAGCCGCTTGCGCTCGGCAACCGTACGCCCAAGCGGGCGGTACCCGCCCCGCGGGCGCCCGGCACGCAAGATGCCTTCTTGCCCGAGGGAGCACTGCGCGGCCTGGAATACATTCTGGTCGACGAGTGGGGACCGTACGACTTTTCTCGCGTCAAGCTGGACCCGGCCCGACCCGTGGGCTGGAACGCGGTGCGGCTGCGCGTGCTGGGGCCGCCCCAGCCTTTTCGCGTGGTCGATGCGACACCGGGGGTAACGGTAGCTGTGGAGGGCGAGCGACTACCGGCGGCGCTGCGGATTACGTCAGATAGCGGGGAGAGTCTGCCCTTCAGCTTTGCCGTGGAGCTGCCGGAAACGGGAGAACGGATCGAGGCACGCGGATTGATTCTGGCGGCCAGGTGGCGGGTACGGTACTACCGGTGGCCGCGCGTGGGGCCCATGCAACCTCCGGCCGATTGGGAGACGGTGCTGCGCGAGGAGCCTTTGGCGGAACGAGAGCAGCCTGCGATCGATTTTCGCTGGGGCGGAGGGCCGCCGGGCGACGGCATGCCGGCCGATCATTTCGGCACGGTGTGCGAGGCGCAATTGCGTCTGCCGGCGGGCAAATACGTTTTCCGCACGGTGTCGGACGATGGCGTACGCCTGCGGCTGGACGGCCGCTTGGTGATCGACAACTGGACCTGGCATCCGCCGGCCGAAGATCGGGCGGCGCTGGAACTCTCCGAGGGCGAGCATGCCTTGCGGATCGATCACTTCGAGATCGACGGCGTGGCGCAGTTGCAGTTTTTCATCGAACCGGCCGAGTGAATGGCCTACCGTGGTGCCGGCGGGTTGCAGCTCCTGAGCGAGCGCAGTATGTTGCAGAAAGCCGCACCCTTGGCCTGCGGCTGGCCTGTTCGGGCCGGATGAGGAGTTGGGTTTACCTGTCTCCCGAGGAGTGCAAGTGAATTCGTTGCAGGGTCATCTGCTGGTTGCCGCCGTTGACCTGAGGGATCCCAACTTTTTCCACACGGTGGTGTTGCTGATCAGGCACGATGAGAATGGGGCCTTCGGCGTTGTGCTCAATCGTCCCAGCAACACGCGGCTGAAGGACGTGTGGTCCAAGATCAGCGAGAGCCGGTGTGCCACCAACGAGGTGCTGTACGTCGGAGGACCTGTGCAAGGGCCGTTGTTGGCCCTGCATTGCAATGCGGAGCTTTCGCAGGTCGAGGCCATCCCAGGGGTGTACGTGAGCACCGATAGCACGGAGCTGGAGCTGCTGGTGGCCGACGCCGAGCAGCGTGCCAAGTTCTTCGTAGGCTACGCCGGCTGGGGGGCCGGCCAGCTCGAAGGAGAAATGGAACAGGGATCGTGGCGCACTATCCAGGCCACGCCCGCACTAGTGTTCGAGGGAGACGAGGGATTGTGGGGGCGGGTTACCCGCCAGATCAACGACGCGGCCTTGATCGAGCAGCTTCGCATCAAACACGTTCCCGAGGCATCTTGGCTGAACTAGCCCCCCATGATCGCCCTGATCGCCCACGATAAGAAAAAGGCCGATTTGGTCGCGTTTGTGCGCGACCACCTGCCATTGCTGCAAGGCGAGCAGCTCGTGGCCACGGGGAGCACAGGCTCGCTACTGCGCGAGCAACTCGGGCTGGACGTCGAGTGTGTGGCACACGGGCCGGAAGGGGGCGACCTGATCATCGGCGGCCGGCTGGCGGAGGGCCGCGTGCGAGCAGTGATCTTCTTCCGCGATCCGCTCACGGCCCAGCCGCACGAGCCGGACGTATCTGCCCTGCTGCGGGTCTGCGACGTACACAATATCCCACTGGCTACCAACCGCGCCACCGCCGAAGCCGTGCTCCAATGGGTAACGCGGGGCCGGTGATAAATGTGTACAAGCCATCTGCCGGCGGCCTTATACATTGGCGCCGAGCTTCGCAAGCTCAGCACGACCTCAGTTGGACTACGGTTCCACTTCGAAGTCAGGCTGCTGGCTGGACGAGGCTGTGCTGCGCGGGCGTCATCGCCGTCGACCGCCAGAGCCGCGCGATCCCATGGCCGCCCGGCTATGGGGCACGCGTTGGGCTAACCAGCAAGGGCCTGCATAAGCAACGGCTCAAGGATCGACGTGGTTCGTAATCGCACGCGAGGGCGAAGACAGTTGGCGCCAGATGCCTGCAAACTCGCTGGGCGACTGGGGCTGGAGGGTCAGTTCTTGCGACCGCGGCAGCCGTGCTGGCGCAGGCACGGGGTGCCGTTCATGGCACGCTCGCTCCGTCGTGCGGGGCAAAGCGAACTCGACTACGCGCCTCGCACAATGTGGGGGCCGTCTCCCCGCTGCGCGGGGAAAGCGGCCCGATCCAAGGGGCGGAATGGCCTTCCGCCCCTGTTCACTCAGGGCTGAGGGGCTGATTTCGGCGGGAAAGCAAACGCGTGCGGCCGACCCTATTCTCTAACAAGACCTGTGTTTGGCGCGGCCAAGCTAGTTAGTGGCTCTGCGAACAGCGCGGAGTGGGGCCGGCCTTCGACCGTTCTAGGCCTTTTGGCATGGCTTAAGCGTGGCCGGCAGGTAACCCAACGAGGCTACTAAACGGGCCGTCGCGGCAGACCGCCCCAACCCCAACATCGCGGCCTACGACGCGTACTCGTGGCCGATCTTCAGCTTACGCCCGGACATGCAACAGGTGCGGTTACGTAGAGCGACGTTCGTCGATGCCCCCCCTTTGAGCCTACACACTTCTACCGGGCCTGCCCGAAACGCGAGATCCGCATACCTGTCTCTCTGCTGCACCCCAGCAGCAGCCACTCCCGTGAACGGTTACCATTTTTCTTTAGCTTTTTGTCTATTTTTCAGGCAGCGCCAGCGCCACCGCCGCTGCTATCCACTAATCGTGCATCCGAGGTGCGTTGGGGCAACGGTCTGGCGATGTTTCGCAAGTGCCCCGTGCGTGCCACTATGCGAGGCTCCTTCGGCTCGGCATCACCGATACGAACACGCAGACGCCGTGACATGCCACCGGCGTCTCAAACGCTTGCATAACGCAAAGGGCTGGTGCAGCCGGCGGGTCGGCATGTGTTCTAGATGTCCATGTCTTGCTGGGGCCGAACAAGCCTGCCGCTAAACGTCGCCCCATACGAGCTTTAGACGCAAGCGCGACAAGAAACCCGTATGTTCCGGCAAAAGTGCCCCTGACCGCGCCCAACGCGAGCGCTGCCTGATGCAATCGGTGGGCTGAGCCGGGCCACGCACGCGAGCCGAACACAACCGTCGGGAAGGCGTCGGTGGGCAGTTAGGGAGGGTCAGCCCTGTCCCAACGTTACGGGCACGTCCACTCGCCGGCCCTCGCGAATGACGGTGATTGTAACGGAGTCGCCCGGGCGATGTGCCTCGATGGCGCTCAAAAAATCGTCCGCAGTAAGGGTTGGTTGTCCGTCGACGGCGACTATGAGGTCGGCTGCACTGCGATCGACGGTCTCGTACTCATACAGGAACGGCCCCTGCCGACGCCGCTCGCGCACCACGCGCGGGCCCCGCAGGCCGGCCCGTTCGGCCGGACCGCCCGGCGCAAGCGTCGCAATCAAAAGCCCCTGCTCGGTCTGGTACACCTGGACAATGCCCACCTCTGGACGGATCACACGCCCCTGTTCGATCAACTGAGGCACCACACGGGCAATCACGTGCGCCGGGATCGCAAAGCCCACGCCCGTGTTTTGGCCGGTGCGGCTGGCAATGGCCGTGTTCATGCCGATCAACCGTCCACGCGTGTCCAGCAGGGGGCCGCCCGAGTTGCCCGGGTTGATCGCCGCATCGATCTGAATAATCGACTTGAGAGTGCGGCCGCCGCGGCCGGGAAGCGTTCGATTCAGGCTGGAGACGATGCCGGTTGTTAGCGTTCGCTCGAGACCGAAGGGATTGCCGATGGCGTACACGCGCTGGCCAACACGCAGCCGCGTCGAATCTCCCATCGCCACAGGGAAGAGAGACTCGATGGGGGCCTCGATGCGCAGCACAGCCACGTCTGTGGGCGGGTCGGAGCCCACCAGGGCGGCCCGATAGCTGCGGCCGTCGAAGAGGGTCACATCGATTTCGCGAGCATCTTCGACCACATGGTAGTTGGTTAGGACGTGGCCGCGCTTGTCGAGGACGATGCCCGAGCCGGCCCCTTCGGCGGGGACTTCGAGAAAGAAGAATCCGGTGGCGCGGTAGCCTCGGGTGTTGATGTTCACGACGGCGCGGTTGCACTTGTCGTATACCATCACGTTGACGCGTTCTTCGGGCGTGAGTTCAGCTAGGTCGGCTTGCTGAAGCGGGTCGTTAGAGGGCGCATTGCCTAAAGCGATGCGCGTGGACGATGGGGTGCTTGCCCTGGCGCTACCCTGTCGCACGGACTGAGCGGGTGCAAGCTTGCCGGCGGCTCGCCTTTCAGGACCGGCGGGACCTAGCTTGCGGACGGGACTCGCCCGCCGGTTGGGCTGCGCCGCAGCGTTTGCAAGGAAGATGGGAGTTGGGCCGGCGAGTGCGCCCCCCAGCAACCCTCCCAACAGGGCTGAAACCAGACAAGATATACACGTGCGAGGCATAGAACGCTCCTTCACAGCAGCCCGGTGGCGATCGGCAGATACTGCCGCACCGGCGCGTCTGCCCCTGAGAGTAAGACATTGGGGCGAAATAGACGAGTCCGGCTTGGCGTCTCGACGCCTCTGGAATTGGGGGCGTGTATGCTGGCCGCTCGCTGCATCGCCCGAGCGGCCCGGCTAATGCATTCTCGGATGCCTCGCACCGGCGGCCCACCGCCACCCTAGCCCAACCGACAATCTGCCTGAACGTTCGGCCACAGACAGGGCGGCTTATGCCCGCACGTCTGCTCGCGCTGCCGACGGCTTGTGTTCCAAAAATGCCGCCGGTTCCAGTTTGCCCGAACGTCTTGTTTTGCCTAACAACCCCGTACTGTGTACTCCGATACCGTTACTCGGCTTTTGCAGTTTGCCTGGTCAAACGGGAGGTGCCATATGCTTCGGTGGCAGGTTGCGCTGGTGTGCTTGTCGACAGCGATGACACTGCTGGAGGGCTCGTGTGCCTGCAAGGCGAGTGGGTCGAAAGATGCAGGTCAGTGCGAGCGAGGCCACGAGTATCGGATTTGCGGCGCTCCATACGCCGGGGTGCAATATGCCGCCCAGTGGTGGTTCGAGCATATTGGGGCGATCACGTCCTATCCGCAGTTGGTGGCAGATCGCAGGCATAGCGAGGGATGTCGGTATGTGTTGGAAATCAATGCTGAGAACGAGAGGATGGCAGGGGCCAGGTGCTCGTATGCGCGGCTGGCAGCGGATCCACGGCACATTGCGGGCCGCGACCTTGTGCTACGCCTGAATAGCGAGCAGGACGGCACAGGTACCCGACCTGCGGTTGAGCGGCAAGTCGATGTAGGCGGCGAGCAGGCAGCCCACTCGCTTGCGCATTTGTCGGGGCAAGGGCCTTGGCAGCCTAGCGCGGGCGTGCCGAGTTGGTGTGGTTGCGACGTCGCCTGGTTCGACACACAGGAGGCAGGGCCGTTTGCTGCTCACGCCACGAGGCGCTCAGTGGCCGCATCGCTTGCCGTGGGGCAGGGTAGCGATCGCGCGGCGCTACCGGGAGACGTCAGCGGAAACGGCATACTCGAATGGGGTGGAAACGACTTCCCCGGGTTGCTGGGTAGGCGCGTCGCGGACCTCTGGAACTCTGCGGTTAAGGTCGCCCGGGAGCACTTCGCCAGCTTGATCGCCGCATGGGAGTGGCTGCGTACCCAACCGTCGTTTGTTCGCATGCTGCCGCTGGGTGAAAGCGCGGCTGGCCCACGGCAGCAGGTTACTCCCAGCCAGCAGTGGGCGTCCCCCTCGGCATACCTTGGCCTGTAGCACGTCGGAAGGAGGCGAGCACGGGCGAAGCCTCCGCAAGCACCGGCAATGCGCCAGTTGCATGGCCCTAGTAATGTGTCTAGCCTTGAGGCAACCGAAGAAGCACGATTGCTGCATGGCGGGGGCCAACCGTTGGGTACGGCGGTGGGCGCGGCCTAGAATCCGTACTACATCCTGTTGTGTGCTGGGGGCGGACTGCCACGTGTTAGGCATAACCGGGCAAGAATGGCTTGCCCAGGACGCGTAAGCCCGATAAATTGTTACTTGGAGGGTAAGCGAACTGGCTAGCGGCCTGACTCGAAATCAGGTGCCCCGAAAGGGGTTGCGGGTTCGAATCCCGTGCCCTCCGCTGGTGGGGCAGGCGTCTCGCCCTTGTTGGACCTCACGCCACGCTACTGCAGTCGGGCGTGTAGCTGCGTCCCCCCCAACGCGGGCGGAAGCAGGATGGATGGGCGATCGGCTGCCAGGCCCGCAATCTATCCAGTGCAGATACGGCAAGTGTGGCGACTACCCCCCATTTGTAAGGCGTGCAGGCGGCCGCGCGCCGGGGCCGCTTCCATCAACAACTGCTGCCTAGTCGACGGAACGCTTGACGGCTGCTTGTCCTGGCTCGTGTGCGAGTGACGTCCAGAAGTGGTGCGGGCGAGCCTGAACTGGGCTACTCCAGTTCCCGGATGTAGATTTTCTTAAAGTACAGCGTGTTGCCGTGGTTTTGCAGCTCGATTTGGCCTGAGGGGTAGATAGGCTTGTCGCGTTCCCAGTAGTTCTCCAGGACCACGTTATCGACGACGAGCACCTCGTTTAGGTACACAGTCACGCGCTCGCCGCGCATGATGATGCGGAAGGTGTTCCACTGGCCGGCAGGCCGGTCGGCGGGTGTGAGCGGCCGGCTGGGGTGCTTTTGATTGTTGTAAAGGCCGCCCGAGCCCTCGGCATGGTCGGCGATATCCCAGATCTGCACCTGCGGGCTACCGCGCAGGTAGATGCCGCTGTCTCCATGCGGCTCGATCTTCCAGTCGACGAGCAGTTCGAAGTCGCGGTAATCCTTGGCCGTGCACAAGTTCTGCCCCTTGCCGTCGAATACCAGCACGCCATCGACCACAGACCAATGGGCGCGCATCTCTTCATCTGCCTTCTCCTGGGCCTTGGCCAGTTCTTCCGGGCTCATTTTGGCACGGGTGGGCGGGTCGGCTACCAGGCCTTTCCAACCCGTAAGGTCCTTGCCGTTGAAGAGGGCCACAAAGCCTTCGGGAGGAACGTTATCATCCGCCGTGCGTGCTGCTGCGGCCCCACCGGCCGGGCCAGCGGCGGCATCCAGCGCGGGGCCCTCGGCTGCCACGGCTTCGATGACTGCGGGCACGACAACAGCAAGGCCGGCAGCGGCCGGCATGATGAGAGTTGCCAAAACCACCAAACGAGCCGAACGCATGAGCAGCTTCCTCCAAGGCAGCGGGGGCACAGGGCCTGCAATAGCGACATGGCACTTATGTTAAGCACGGCTCCAAGCATCAACAAGCAGGGACGGCAGGATCGAGCACGTACGGTTCGCTGGCGGTTCGTCAATGCGGTGCCTCCACATGCACCCAAAGGAGTGGCAGAGGCGTGCATCCCAGACAGATGGCATAAACCTGCGCCCGTTGCCGGTGGCACAGGCGTCCCCACCTGTGTCGGCGTTGCCGTACCGCTGCGTGCAACGTGACGGCTGCGGGCGAAGAACGACGGGCGAGGGTATTCGCCCTGGTCGCGGGCGCATGCGACCGCGAGACTACAGAGGTGCGCGAGACAATGGTATTTGCCCTGCCCGCCGCCGCATCCACTATGGCTTCTTCTTCGGCAGCAGTCCGGCACTGGATTTGACGTACCTACGCCGCCGTCCGGCCGCACCCGCCGTGGCGGCTTGCTGCTGCTGCAAGTCGGCTAGGTTGGCCTGGCAAAGTCGGCAACCGATCACTTCTAGGTGGAAGCGTACATATGCGGCGTGGGCGGGTTCCAGCACACCCAATAGAAAGCTGCCGAGTTCCGTGCGTTCGGGGCAGGTGATTCGGTGCCTTCGCCAGATATCGCCCAGCGAATGCAACCCGGCATCTCTTCGTGCATTGATGGCCGCTAGCCGGGCTGCCAGTTCGCGGCTAGCGCGCAGTGCCGCTTCGATCCGCACCATCTCATCAGCCGGCAGGGCTTCGTCCAAGTATGCTTCCAGTTCTGCATCGCGGAAAGGGCCGCTCATTTCGCCTCAGATACGTAGAGTTCGGGAAAAACGTCGGGAGAAAGATCCTGCCGCTGGAGCGTGGTGCGCAGGCGGGCGATGAAGTCGAACTTGTAGTTCGCCACCTGCTGCTCGGTGAGGTCCAGCGCCGCCGCGGCCTCTTTGTTGGGCAGGCCCCGTACGAACAGCAATTCGGCGCACTGGATCTTGGACCAATCGCCGCGCGAACGCCAGTGGGCGATGATTTCTCTCAGCGCCTCCGCGAGTGCGCGCTCCTCCAACGTGCGGCGTTCTCGGCTGCGGGCAATACTGCTGGCAGGCCGCTGCGAGCCGGGCAGATCGAACTCCTCTCCGCTGGTGTCGGGCACCGCCAAGGGCAATGCCGGCCTGCGGCCCATGCGGCGAAGATAGTCGGTAAGCTTGTGCGCCGCGATCGAAAACAGCCAACTTTCCAGCGGCCGCGCCAGGTCGTAGTTGGGCAAGCTCGTGAGGAAGCCGACAAACGTGTCCTGCACTACGTCTTCGCTGGCTGCCCGGTTGTGCAGCCGGCTCTCGACGAATGCCAGCAGCCGCCCCTCGAAGCGGGCGATGAACTCCTCCCACGCCTGCTCCTCGCCCGCGCGAATGCGCTGCACGAGCAGGGCTTCGGTTTCGCTCGAAGGCGGCATAGCGCGCACGCGGACTATACCCAGTTAGACGACGGTCTGCGGCCGACAGCTCCTACTTCCGGCCGCACGCAAGGCTATGCCAGGAAGTATGCCGCCGTGCCGCCCACTATCGCCAGTATCGTCGCAACGGCCGCCAACCGCAAGCGCCCGGTGTAGTAACCGCGGGTCAGCATGTCGAACCGCAAGTAGCCGTACACGGTGGCCAGCAGCCCCAGCAGGCCGACGCTGCCGACAATCGCCTGGAATGCCCGGCGCTGGCTGACCTGCTCGCGAAAACGCGAATCGATACGGCTCTGGATCTGCGGGGTGAACACTACTAGGGCGTGAAGCGTAACCACATCTCCAACCGGGTAGGCTGCTTCGCCGTGCTCCAACCAAGTGTCGCGCACCAGGCCATCAAGCTCGCGAGCCGAAAGAAGCGTGCTGCCGCGGAAGCGATCTCCCATGGCTTGGCGTACGGCTTCTCGCCCCAAGAGCAGCTCGACATAGTCGTCCACTTCCTGGGCCACGATGGGCCGCAGCTCCTTATCGCACTCGATCCGGGTCTTGAACGGGCCGCTCTTGACGATCAGGCGATAGCTGCCGTCTGCCTGCTTGCCCGTGGGTGCCGTGAGCCATTTAGGCGGTTGCATCACGGCGCTACGCGAGCCCATTTGGGTTGCCTCGCCCGAGCCAGCCTGCCGCTCGCCCAGCATAGACTGTGGCTCGCCGAATGTTGCTGCGTCCTGTTCCAGACGCAGCCCGCCCCCTGGTGCATCGGGCAGCGCCTCCGGCGCGCGCGCATACGGTGCAACCGCCTCGGACGCAAGAGCGGCCGCTGGCGAATCAATCGACTCGCCATCTGGACTTGCCCCCGGACCTTGCTCGGCGCGTATCTGCTCGAGCGGCGCCTGAGACGCGCTTGAACTCGGTACGGCCGAAGCCGCCTGCCTCGACGGCTGTGCATCCGATGGGCCGCTAGGGCCATCAGCCACTTGCACTCTATACGTACCTTCACGCGCAGGCTCGGGCGGCTGGGAGGAATTGCGGGGCACGGTCTCCCTATTTCTCGACTCCCGCGGCCAAGCGGGCTCCTGGGGCGCCCATCGCTCTTGCACGGATCCCATCACGAGCTGATTCCTGGATGGCGTGCCCTGGACCAGGTACAAGGCAGCGAGCGCAACCAAGCCTCCCACCAATGCCCCAAGCACACCCAGTACCAGGCGATAGTAACGTGAGCCGAGCAACGCAACCACCAGCGCCAACACGGCGAATACCATGATCAGCACAGCGTCGACCGACATGATCCTCGGCATCATAGACTTCGCTCCGCTGCGTACCGGCGTTCTGCTTCAGCCACCTGACGACTGTACGCCGACACAGGCGTTATGTGTTCCATTGTGGTGCGTGCCGCCTCGGCTGAAGAGCGGCCGGCCGAGGTGCCGCAATCTGCGCTGCCAGAGACATATTCGCCGCCAGCAGCATTCCGATGGGCTGCGGATAGGGGATGACGAGGCTGACCAGCCACGCCGCCACGGCTGTGCAGCCGCCGAGCCACAGGCTGAGATGGCTGCGGCGGCGCGGGTGAACCTGCTTCCACCAGCGGACCAGCGCAAACGTTAGGCCGAAATACAACATGTGCGCCATAAGCGTGGGCTGATCCGCCGCATGATCGAACAGGGGAGTGCCCAGGTTGAGCTGTTCGTTCGATAATGCCAGAGGCGGCCAAATCGCGGGCACTATGGCCAACATCCATTGCCCCAGCAACCAGCTTGCTGCACCGACCCCCAGGCCCATGCACAGCATCCACAGCCGCCTCAGTACGGGCTCTCCCGGCCGGGCGCCCCACCATTGGCCGCAGGCGAGCACGCACCAAGAGCCGATGATGCTGGTGAGAACGAACCAAACGTAGTGCTGCGTGCCCGGATGCCGAACGCCCAGCATGACCCACAGCAAAGCGGCCACCGCGGCTGCGGCGGCCGATACCAACAGAGAGCCGAACAGATCTGCAAAGCGCTCACGCCGTGTGCGCTGCTCAAACTCCGCTGGTTCCTCGGGAGAATGCCGCTGCCGCTGCCCGCGGCTGCCGCGCCATGTGCCACGCTCATCGGGCAATTCCGGAACGAGTTCGGCCTCAACGGGCTGGTCGACCTGCAACTTCTCCGCTGGATAAGGAACGGTGGTCCGTGGCATGTAGCCCCTGGAAGTTGCGCTGCGTGCCGGTACCACAACCTGCCAGATCACCCAGTAAAGCGCGTAGAGTATCGCTAGGGCGCCCAGGGCCATGGGCAACATCGGCATGGTGGCCAAAGTCAAGACCACAACGCCCAGCAGGGCCCAGAAACGGGTGGCGGCGGGTGCGCTTTGCCACCAGGAAGATACACTCCGTGCCGCGCGTCGCAAGGCGATCGTAACTGGGTCGCTGGCATGTGCGGCAGCATCCTGCTCGAGGGCTGGCACAACCGGGGGCGAAGAGGCCGCATTCCGGCCTGCAAATGGCGAGGGGCCGGCCGCCTCTCGCCAGGCACCCTGTCGTGCTCTTGTGCCGCTAGTGTCGGGCGAATCTCTCGGACCGCCCGCAGGCAAGCCGAACCCCGCGAGCAATGTTTGCGGCTCGACTCCCAGGCACTGGAGCATCTCTTCCACGCTCTGCCACCGCTGTGCGGGGTCCTTGGCCAGGGCCCTGCCGATGGCGGTACGATATGGCTCTCCGAGCTTCGAGAGGTCGGGTTCAGCCGTCAGATGCTTGATCAACACCTCGCCGACGCTTTCGCCGTCGAACGGCACATGGCCGGTGAGCATTTCGTACAAGATGATCCCCAGGGCGTAAATGTCGATCTCCTTGCCGTAGCGGCCGTGCCCCACCTCGGGCGCCATGTAATGCACCGTGCCCACGCTTTCGGTTTGTCCGCTGCGGCGGCTGGCCGAGATGAACTTAGAAAGACCGTAGTCTCCTACCTTTACCAATCCTTCGTCGCTGAAGATATTGCCGGGCTTCAAGTCGCGGTGCACAATGCCGCGGTCGTGCAAGGCGGCCACACCTGCACACACTCCACAGAACCAGCGCATGGCTGCCTCAGGCGGCATGCCCTGGGGGTGCTTCTGGAGCACGTCTTCCAGGCACTCGCCTGCTATGTACTCCATCACCACCCAGCTATCTCCCAGCTCGTCGCGCTTGATGTCGTACAACGCTAGGAGGTTGGGATGCTTGATATTGAGGCACTGGCCCACGCCGCGCAGTTCTACGTCTAAGTTGCGGCGAATGAGCTTCAATGCGACTTCCTTGCCGGCGTCGCTCGTGGCGTAGTACACCTCTCCGAAGCCGCCGCGGCCGATGCCTCGCTTGATGGTGTAGCCCTCCAGCGGGCGGGAGCCGCCGGGATAGGCGAACTTTAGCGTGCCGGCTCGCGGCTCCTCGACGGACCCGCTGTTGATCGCGTGCAGGTTCATGGGTCCTACCTTAGCAGCCTCGATTCAGCCTAACGACGTGGGATGGGTGGTGTCTAGCAACGGTTGGGAAAAGTGTGTACGGCGGCGGGGCAAACTCCCCTAGAGTGGTTCGAGGTAGAAGGAGAAATCTTCCCCGGCAATCTGCGAGCGGGGGCCGATGGCTGCCTCGCCTTCGAACCAGACCCCATCGACCTGGAACCGCCCCGCGTGGCGCACGCGCCAGCCGTCTTGCCGACGGAAGAGCAGCACGGGCTGCTTCCAATCTCCGCACACCACGTGCGACGTGGGGGCGGGACCGAGGATGCACGTACCGGCGGCAAGCAATACGGCATCCGCCGGAGGGTGCGTTCGATGGCGGCTGACGAACTCCAGCCGGGCCGTGGCACACAGCGGGTGCGGCCTTCGAAAACGCAACCGCACGCCTGGATTCAGCTCCAGTTCCGCCCCGTCTGCCAGCAGGGTCGAGACGCTCGCCGCCCGCCTGTTCACGCGAACCTCTCGGAGCGGGTCGAGCAGATAATCCTCCCCCACACGCCGTATGCGTGCATGGCGACGAGAGATGTCTGCCAGAATCGGCACGTCGGCGCCGCGCGGCTCTCTCTCACCCCCTACTGGCTGGTACGGCGCCCACGCTTGCGTGCCCATACGCAGACTGCCCCCGCTTCGCTGGCCCGGCGGGTCAGGCTGGCCGATCACCACACTTGCGGCCTCGCACACCAAGAAGCCGCCTACGCCGTCGATCCACAACATTAAGCGGTCTACGGGTGCCTCAGACATCTCGGCTTGACCATCCAACTGGGTTCTCTGCATACGCTGGCATCCGGCGAAATCCAGGCCCGACCCGAGCCGCTTCCCATTGGCGTGCGGCTGGACCGCATGGCCCAAGTGGCCCGGCCTACGGCTGGCAGGGTTGGCTGGCCGAGCCTGGCGAACGGTCGCGGCCGCGCCCAGTCCGGCAGCCGCCCAAGCACGCGACAACGCCGCGCTTGCCGCCGGGTGGTCCGGGCATATCTCCAGGATAACCTGAGCGGCAGCGAATGCCTCTTGCCAAGCCTCGCGCAACAGGGCGCCGTGCAGGCGTTCGAGCTGTGTATGGAGCTGTGCATTGGCTTGCCGACATGCCGCAGCCGCAGCCTGCAATGTTGCGCACTGGGGTTGTAGCGCCGCGGCACGCTCATAGCAAATGATGGCGTCGGACATGCGTCCCTCGCGGCGGGCTGCCTCAGCATCCTGCCAGTGCCGAGCCGCCAGCAAAAGCTTGCGGCTGGCATGATCGAGACACCCATATCGACCCAACTCCTCCAGCCGCAGTGAGGCGGCGTGGGGATCTCCAGCTTCTAAGAAGGCCAGCGCCTCGGTTGCCAGCCTCTCGACCAAGGCTTGCCGCGCGGCTTGCACGCTGCCCTCTGCCGCCCCCGCAGCGGCCGCCGCCGCCAGATCCTGTGTACCCGCAATCGTTCGCCCGCCGGCAAGCCGCTCTCGTGCCCGCTGGGCCATGGCCTCCGCCACACGGGCAAGCAGTTCCTGCGCCGGCCGAAACTCGCACAAAGGCGGAGTCAGCAGCATGCGCCTGGCCTCATCGAGCCGGCCTTGCTTGTAGAGTGCCCGCGCCGCGCAGAGTTGGATACGCCAGGAGCCGAGCATTGGGCATCCTCCGGCAGGCAACGCGGCGAGCAGGCCCCTGGGGGCCTGGCCTACCAACGGCGGCTGCTGCCAGTCCGCTGGGCGGCGCAGGCCCGCCGGGGCACCGCACGCGAGTGGATATTACGGCTTCCGCTCCTTGGCCTCGGCCAGCGCGTGCCGCTCGGGCTGGAAATACTCGGTCACCTCATTCACGATGTTTTCAGGCGCCGGTTCCTCAAGAGGGATTTCGGAGCGGAAGGCGTCTTCGGCATGAACGAGCTTTTCTGCGACCTCCAGTCGCGTGCGCAGCTCACGGACGAGTTCCTTGGCGCGGGCAAGCTGGCTGTCGTCAAAGTTGTATTCGCTGGTGGTTTGGGCAGCCTCTACCATTTTCAGGCGGGCTTCGAGCTGCTCGACATCCACCTCCAACTGGCGCTTGGCAGCGAGCATTCCCTCTAGCTTCTGACGTGCTGCCTCCAGGCTGCGCAGGCGGGCCTCGTGCATGGCACGCAGGCTGGCCAAGGTAGCCTCGGCGGTCTTGTAGCGCTCGAAACGGCGTGCCAGGTCCAGCTTCACCTCGGCCTGGGTGTAGGTACGTCCGGCGTACTGAAAGGTACCCTGACCGCTAGCTAGATCGTCTCGCAAACGCAAGATGCCGGCGCGGTCTGCGGCCAGGCGCTCGTCTGCCGCGGCAATCTGCTCTTCGAGCTGCCGCACCTCGACCTCTTCCTTGGCGATGACGTGCATGTTCTTGCGGATCTCCGGCATCAGATCATGCACCATGCGACGGGCACGGTCGATCTCGAACGTAATCGGCACGCTCTCCTTGACCGTGTCGCGCACCCACCCTGCCGACGTGCTCACATAGCTCCACAGGTCCCTGCCAAACAGAAGCAAGCCTACCAGCAGCACGCCAGCCCCTGCAAAGATTGCCTTCTTGATCATGATTCCCAGCCTCCACGAGTGTTGTACGGTGGCGCCCCGGCCGGCCCTCGCTGGTTCCGACCCGACGGGCGAAGAACGGTTTGGCGCGGCGCCCCAGCAAAGCGTCCGCCAGCTTCTCTTTCGCCACGCGCGGCAGAATATTGGAAAGATCCGGTAAGTTTTTCGCGCCGGTTGCCCGCGCCCACCTCGCGAATCGCCACTGAGAGGCTGCATCTGGCTGCCGGCAGTCGGCTTGCCGCGTGTGCCCGGAGCAGGCGCAGGCAGTTCGATGCGGCAGGTAATCGGGCCCCGGCTTCTCACATGTGCCTCAAGCAGCCGCCAGCAGGCGGCTACAAGGCCGACATGCCGCTCGGCTTCCCACATGTGCCCGGAGCAGGCTTAATGACGTACTGCCAAGGGCCTGCTGCACTGTGCCCAGCAGAATAGCCGGTGGATTTTTACCCTTCGCCCTTCCCGCCGACAAGGGTCAGCTCAGCAGGCTGGCTAAGCCGCTCCCAAACACGGCGAAGGAGCGAATGGACCGCGGCATCAGGCTCACGTCGGCCGTACACCAAGTGCGAGTAAACCAACGCCAATTGTGCGGCCTCGTCTGCCACGTGCGGCTGCTGTAGGCCGAGACGTTCGGCAAACTCCATTGGTGTCTGCGCGCAGTGCGGCGGCATCCCTCGCTCCTCTGCCCAGGCTTGCAGGGCGGCATAGGTATAGATTAGCAAATGCCTCGGCGAACTCTTGGCCGCCTCGCCCGTGACAAACGGATTGGCGAAATGGGCAAACGGCCGTGGCGGCGGCGCCGGTGGTCCGGCGGGCGCAGCAACATGCTGCCGATCTCGGCCCAGCATCCGCTCCAAAAAGTTAGCCAGTTCTGTGACAAGCTGAGTCAAAGAGCACACCAACCCGCGCCAATGCCGCAATAGCAGGAACACCCCGGCTGCCGCCAATGCCGCGTAGACAAGCCATTTGAGAATCTTCGCTAGTGCCGCAAAGCCAACGGACGGCCGCCGCGGATGACCGCCCGATGTGCCAACCTGTCGGTCTTGCGGTGCTGTCTCTTGCGCGGCTCCCGACACCCCCTGACCACCAGTTACAGCAGTGGGCCCTTTTTCCGACTGCGGCGGCTGTCCTCCACTGCCGCGGCGAGAGGACGCCTGGCCAATGCCGGACGAAGGCGGTGCATTCTCGCCAGAAGATTGCTCCTCCGGACGATCATCCTGCTCTCCGCTCTGCGTCCCCTGAGACGGCGCCGTGCCGCTCCGTGGCATGCCCCGCCCCGTGGCATCCTGTGCCATCTCTTCTTGGCTCTGCTGGCCCGATGAAGTCTCTTGCCCGCCACGGCGGCTCCCGGGCACACTATGTTGCCCAGTCCCGCTCGCTCTTTCTGTGCCACCCCGCTCTGAGTTGCTGCCCTGCTGGTGTCTGCCGCCCTGCTCCGCGGGCCTATGGTCTTTTGCTGCCCCCTCGTGCGCTGCGGTGCCACCTTGCTGCCCCGGCCCAGTCTGATCTGCTGGTACAGGCCGGTCTGCGCGCTGCTCGCCCGCCAGTGGATTCCCGTTCTGTTGCTGTGGCCCGCGACCTGCCTGCCCCTGCGCTGAGGCAGGCTCCGTAGCTAATGGCCCACGGTCTAGGTCGTGCGAACCGCGAGACGCTTGCTCGGCTCCATCCGCCTCTCCCGCTTGTCCCCCGGCGAGATCCTGCTGCGTGGCCTTCCCATTGCTTTGTACCTGTTCCGCCGGCGACGCCTGAAATGTTTGCTGCTCGGTCTGCACCCCCGATCCACCGCCCTCGCCGCGCTCAGCGGGGCCGTTGCCCGCCACGGCCGGCGGCGCTTGCTGCCCTACTCCTAGCCGCTCTTGCCCCGCAGCACCCGCACCCTCTCCCGTGCCCTCGCGCACCACCGCATGTTGCGAAGCCGGCTGCCGTGGCCCCTGTGCCACGCTCCAGCGCATCGCAAACCAAGACGCGCCTGGGCGGGGCAGCAGGCTGCCAACCACCAACAGCGCTGACACAACAACGGCAGCAGCCGTCAACCACACGCCTGTCATTTGCACGGGCATGGCCAGCCCGCGCTGCCGCAGATAACGCCGCAATCCCAGCAGGCTTGTTACGGCCAGCAGGCCCAAAGCACTCGCCACGTAAACACACATGCACCAGAAGGCAAACGCGCGTCCCCGTTCATCAGAGGCGGGGATGAACATCTGGCTGATGCCAAACAGCGGCAGCGCAGCCAAAGAGAAGTACACGACCCATAGCCCGGGTGCATGCGGCTCTCCGGGCCGGCGGCCGAGGAACAGCCGCCTCCAGAACCCAGAGCGCGGCCCGGGTGAAGCCGGCCGCTGCAACTCCGCTGGAGGGCGATCCAGGCCCACGATCTGCATCAGCCCTTCGCCGGAAGCGTCTTCACTGTCATCGATCAGCGTGCAGTCCAAGGTCAACTGGTGCGCACACCACCACACCAATGCGAGCAGAAACCAAACGAGCATGGGGCTGCCGACCAGTTTCATCGAGACCAAAGCCACGGCGCCGGCCAGTGCCAAACCGTAGACCGCCGCTCGTTCTCCGTCGATTTCGATCGAAATGCGCGCGATGAGCACAATGCCCACAACGAACCAAAACATCACCCAATTAAGCCGCACCAGGTGGGGCCCATTGTAAAACACGCTGATCAACAAGAAGCTCAGGCTGCCCACCAGTGTCATGATCAGCGCGGGCGCCAGGGCCATAACCACAAAGTCGAGCTGCGATGGGCGGCGAGCGGCGTTTTTCATACCAATTGCTGTTGGCAGAGGGCTGCCAGAGCCGCTTCGTTGTGCACCCGGCGGGCCTCAACGCCCTGCCGTGCCAGCCGCCCCAGGCAATCGAGAGCGTGGTCTTCATCAAAGGCGATCACGACGGCAGTGACCGCAAAGCCCTGGTCGCGCAAGGTGCCCAGGGCCCAGGCCGCTTCGTCCGAAACATCGGGCAGGATGGCAGTCACCGTGGCGTCTCGCGGCATACGGCTGGATGCCTCCTGTACCAGTCTTGCGAAATCCAACCCATCTGTGAACTCGATCCGCGCCAAGGTTTCCAAGATTCTCCGCAATTGGTCGGGCCCACGGCGCGTGGGCACGATCAGCGGCCGCAGTCGGTCGCTTTGCTCCAGCATCTGAGCCGCCTGCTGTGCACCGCTGCGGGTGCGGTACTCGGCTTGCCAGCCGTGCTGGCGAATGCGGTCCGCCGCGTCTCGGCCGTTGCTGATCAACCCAACCTGCTGTCCCTGCAAATAGACCGCGTTGGCCAGGGAGGCCGCGGCGGTCACCGCCAGCTCCGACCGCAACGGCTCGTGGCGGCTTGGGTACGATTGTGCGTGAAAGTCTAGCAACAGGGTCGTGCCTGCCACACACGAAGGCTCGTAAATCTTGCTGTGCAGCACGCCCGTACGCGCCGTTGCGCGCCAATGCACGCGCCGCAAAGGATCGCCAGCCTCGTACTGCCGGCAACCCACGATACGTGTGGGGTCTTCGTACAGGCGATGCGTCAGCCGCACCTCGCCGATCGGACGCCGGCTCGCCAGGTTGTAGCCTGCTATCGGAATCAGCCGCGGATAGACCAGCAAGAACTGCGGCTCTGCGGCAATGCGCCAGCGGCGGTGCAGCCCGAACAGATCTCCCGTCTCAAGCACGCTGGGGCCAATCTGGTAATAGCCGCGCATGCGGCATGCGATGCGATACGAAGTATGGCGGCGGCCCCGCGGCCATAGCATCGCCGCCGTAATCCGCGGACCCTTGACCTCCAAACGCGGCGGGCGCGACAGAATTGCGCTGCGAGGCAGCACGTCTTCCAATAGCACCCACGGTACAGGCCACGCCCCACGATTCTCTAAAACGACCGTCACTGCGACCGTGTCCCCCACCTCCGCCGTCGTACGGCCGCAGGTGCGGCGCACACTCAGGTTTGCTATCCAGTGCCGAGATAGCACGCGGCTGGCTGCCATCACCCCCACCAGCACGTACAGGGCGTAGGCCGTAATGCCCATCCGCAGCAAGAGCGCCGCGCCCAGCAGCAACAGCAACGCCGCCACCCATCTCATGGCGCCCCTCGCGACACAGTGGGGTATTGGCGATCTGCGGCCATCTGTCACCAGGTTCAGGCCGTACCGGATCCTCTAAGGCCAGCCGGCACGGGAATCTCATCGATGATCTCCTGCACCACCGCCTCTGGGAGCACCCGCCGCAGCCGGCTCTCTGGGCGGAGCACCAGCCGATGCGTAAGCACGGCGGGCGCCATCTTTTTCACGTCGTCCGGAAGCACAAACGTGCTGCCCCGCACCGCCGCCAGCGCCTGCGCCGTACGGAAGAGGGCCAACGAGGCCCGCGGGCTGCCGCCAAGCTGCACATCGTCGTGCTCGCGCGTGCCGCGCACCACCTCCAAGATGTAGTCGCGCACCTTCGGGTCCACGTACACCTCGCGCACCGCCCGCTGGCAGGCTACTAGCTCGGCCGCCGTAGCCACCGGCTCCAACTCGTCGATCGGGTGCCCCCCCTGCAACCGGTCGAGCAGCTTCGCCTCTTCTTCTCGCGTAGGGTAGCCCAGGCTGAGCCGAATCAGAAAACGGTCTAGTTGAGCCTCCGGCAGCGGAAAGGTGCCCTCGTGATCCACAGGGTTCTGCGTGGCCACCACTATGAAGGGCGGGGCCAGGTCATACGTCTGGCCGTCGACCGTCACCCGAGACTCGGCCATGGCCTCCAACAGCGCTGCCTGCGTGCGCGGTGTGGCGCGGTTGATCTCATCGGCCAACAGCACATGGGCAAAAATCGGACCGGGACGGAATTCGAACTCGGCGGTCTTCTGATTGAAGATGCTCGCTCCCGTCACGTCCGTGGGCAGAAGATCCGGCGTACACTGCACGCGTTTGAACGTGCACCGCAGGCTGCGGGCCAGTGCGCGCGCTAGCATCGTCTTGGCCACACCCGGCACGTCTTCCAACAGAACGTGCCCCTCGCAGAGCGCAGCCACAATGGTAAGAACGATCTCCTGACGCTTGCCGATGATCACGCGCTCGATGTTGGCCACCAGCTTGCGGGCCAGTGCGGCGACGGATGGTTGCGACATGCACGCTTTGTGACTGGGGATTTGGAGAACGCCCTGCCCGTGGTCGCACGGGTAGACACTTCTAGTTGGCGCTAGCGGGCAGTTTAATGCAAGCGTTACTCGCAACAACCACGAGGAGAAGCACCTATGCCGGCATTCAGCCCTGCCCGTAAGCATGGCCCGGGGCAAGCTGCCCGACGCTGCTCGAGGCACTCAGGCAAGCGCTTGGAGGTTCGCTCGCTGTTCGACCAGCCGGCACGGCTACGAGGGTTAGACCCCAGCGGCATTCTGTGCCTGGTATCTGCTCACGCGGCCGACACACGCTCTGAACCAGCGAGGCAAGTACGCATTCTGGCTGGACCGGCATCGGCCCGTCTGACCTGGGGCATTCTTCGCATGTTGGGGCCCGGGCGGGCCGCATTGCTGGCCCTGCTGGTGGCGAGTATGGCCTGCGTGCTGCTTCCATGTGGCGCCCAGGCCGCGGATCCGAAGCCTGCGGCAACGCACCTGGGCATCGAAGAGACACGGTTCACCGTCAACGGCCGGCCAGTCTTCTTGTGCGGCATCAGCCTTTATGGAGGCCTGGGCGCGACGGAAGAGCGCCTGCGTCTCGACTTGGACGATGCGGCACGCTTCGGCCTGAACTGGGTTCGGGTATGGGCCGTCTGGGCTGCCTACCACCACGATGTCTCTGCGGTAGACAGCCGCGGAATGGCACGCGAGCCGTACCTGGGCCGGCTGCGCCGCCTGGTGGCGGAATGCGACCGGCGCGGGTTGATTGTAGATGTTACGCTCACGCGCAGCAGCACAGGTGCCACCGCGGGCTTAAGCGGCTTTGAGGCGCATCGCCGGGCCGTAATCACGCTGCTGGAAGCACTGCGCGGCCACAGAAACTGGTACCTGGACCTAGCCAACGAACGTAACGTGGCAGATGGCCGGTTCGTGAGTTTTGACGAGCTGCGCGAGCTGCGCCAAGTTGTGCGCAAGACCGACCCGAGCCGCCTGGTTACAGCGTCGCACGGTGGCGATATCTCGAGGAGCGAGCTGCGCGAGTACCTGCATACTGCTTGCGTGGACTTCATCGCTTTGCACCGTGGCCGTTATGAAGGTACGCCGAGGGAGACCGAGTCTCAGACCCAAAGCTACCTCGAATGGATGCAGGAGGAGGGCCGCACGGTGCCCGTACACTACCAAGAGCCGTTCCGACGCGACTACGACCGTTGGCAGCCGGTTGCGGAGGACTTTGTTGTCGACCTCCGTGGTGCCCTCGCCGGCGGTGCCGCCGGATGGTGCCTGCACAACGGCGGCAATAGAGACGCCGCAGACGGCCAGCCCCGCCGCAGCTTCGACCTGACGGAGCGCCGGCTCTTTGAACAGCTCGACGACCAGGAACTCGCCGCTTTGGCCGCCTTGCGGCCCCTATTGAGGGAGGACCGCTAGCCGCTTGCTGTGTGTTCGTCCTCCGTGCGGAATCTGGACGGATGTAGCCGGTGGGTCACCGCCTCACCGACGCACGCTGGGTGGTGGCGGGACGCAGCTCGCCTCGCGGACGTGCCAGCGTTCTATCGCCTGTGGATTTTTACTCGGCCAAAGCGGCCAGGCAATCTTGGAGGTACTCGATGCTCTCGCGGGCTAGGGCCTCTGGCCCCGGCTCATAGTCGAACACCTCGACCGAAACCCAGCCTGCGTAGCCGATCTCTCCCAGCGTGGCCAAGATGGGCAGAAAGTCCAGATCGCCCATGCCCGGGCCGCGGCGGTTGGGGTCGTTCGCGTGAAAGTGCGCCAGGATCGGGGCATGCCGCCGAAGCAGGACGGGAATCGGCTCGGCCTCCGTCGACATGGCTTTGCAATCGAGATGCAGGCGGCAGGCCGGCGAGCCCACCATCTCTACCAGGCTGGCACCATCTGCCGCAGTGTTGAGGAAGTTGCCTTCCGCCGGCCCGAGCGGCTCCACGGCCAAGGTCACATCGAGTTCTTCCAGCACGGGCATGGCTGCCTGAAGCACCTCGCATGCAAAGGCAAGGCCCTGCTTGTGCGAGACACCCGCGAGCAGGTTGCGTTGTAGCGGAGAGCCCAGCACCATGATCGACCCGCCCAGGTCTCGGCAGAGGCGGGCGAGGTCTGTCAGGTACTCGGCCGTGTCGCGTCGCACGCCCGGGTCTGGGCTTGTAAGATGAAAGCCGACTGTTTTGGCCAACAGCCAGTGCAGGCCCACGACGTCTAGATCGGCTGCTTCGGCCGCCTGCCGGATGGCCGTACGGCGCGCCGCGCTGAGCTGCCGCACGTCTGTAAGCAGGTCGTTCTCTGCCAAGGTGAAGGGCGCGAACTCCACACCCGTATACCCGCACTCGCGGGCAAAAGCCAGCGCCCGCTCCAGCGGCCAATCGACGAATGTCTCGTTGCAAATGGCGAACTTCATGGGCGACCTTGTAGGCTGCAAGCCGAAAGCTCGTGCTGCGCTATGTCGGCCACAGTATGTGAGGCCGAGGTCTTCAGGTTCGGTGCGGGCCTGCCCATGCTGGGTTCGCGCCAGGCGGCACCGAAATCTTGGCCACAGCGATCAGTGGAAGGGCTGGAACATGTCTCCCCACACTTGGACGAAGACCGCCTTGTGCAGAGTATCGTACCAGCCGACCTGCACATCGCAAGCCGTGGCGCAACGCGTATAATCCGCAAGCATGGCAACCTTGAAGCTGCCTGTGGTTGGAATGCGCTGCGCGCACTGTGTGCAAACGGTAGGTGCTGCGCTGCGCACCGTGCCGGGCGTGGCGGCAGCCGAGGTCGATCTGGAGCGCGGCGAGGCCACATTGACCTTGGGCGAGCCGCCCCCTGCAACCAGCGATCTTGTGGCGGCGGTTGAAGCGGCAGGCTACCGCGTTCCGCAGGAGGCGCTCGCACCGGTAATCACCGAACCGCTTGGGCCGACGGAGGGGCGGGACGCAGACGCTCGCCAAGCAGACGCTCGCCAAGCAGACGCTGGCCGAACAGACGCTGGCCGAACAGACGCTGGCCGAACAGACGCTGGCCGAACAAGCACTGGGCTGGCCGTAACGAGGCTGGGCATCTCGGGCATGCATTGTGCAAGTTGCGTGGAGCGTGTCGAACGCGCCGTGCGAGACGTTCCCGGCGTGCTGGCGGCTGCGGCGAATCTGGCCACGAATCAGGCTCGCGTGGAGTACGACCCTTCGAGGACACAGCTTGCCAGCATCCTGGCGGCGCTAAGTCGAGCGGGCTATCCGGCGAGCGTACTGGACGAGGGCACGCAGGAGCTTCGCGCGGCTGCGCAGCGCGAGTCGCGCGTATGGCTGCTGCGGTTTGTGGCTAGTGCGGCGCTTCTGGTGATGTTGTTGGCCCTCGACCACTTGGGGATTGTGGCGCAGGTGCGTGGGCTGTTGGCAATTGGCTTGGGTACCATGCTGATGGTGGGCGTGGGATGGCCGTACTGGCACGGTGCATTGGCCCGGCTGAGGCGCGGCACATCGAACATGGATACTCTGGTGGCGTTAGGTACGGGCGCCGCCTACGTAGGTGGCATAGTCGAACGATGGACGGGGCACGGGCACGGCATGTTGTTTGCAGACGCGGGCATGATCCTCACATTCATCACGTTAGGGCGGTGGCTAGAGGCCCGGGCGCGCCGGCGAGCCTCGGCAGCAGTGGAGCGTCTGCTCGATTTGCTGCCCGCACAAGCAACCGTGCTGCGAGAGGGAGAGCTGCGCAGCGTACCGGCCGCAGACGTGAGCGTGGGAGAAACGCTGGTCGTACGGCCGGGCGAGCGCATTGCGCTGGATGCGGTGGTTCGTTCTGGAGAATCGAGCGTAGATGAAAGCTGGCTTACGGGAGAGTCTCTGCCGGTCGATAAGGGGCCTGGCGATCGACTTCTGGCGGGCACGCTCAACGGTATGGGGTCGCTCACGGCGGAAGTGCTAGCGGCATCTGGAGGTACGCTGCTGGCACAGGTGGTCGAGCTGGTGCGGCGGCTGCAAGAGTCGAAGGCTGGGGTACAGCGGCTGGCAGACCGGGTAGTGGCATGGTTTGTTCCTGGGGTGGTTGTGATAGCCGGAGCGACGGCCCTCGCCTGGGCCTGGACGGCAGGAGACTGGCGCACAACATTGGAGCGAACCGTGGCCGTGCTGGTTGTTGCCTGTCCCTGTGCCCTCGGGCTAGCCACGCCATTGGCGATTGTGGTGGCGGGCGGCTGTGGGGCGGAGCATGGCGTGTTGGTGAAAAACGCCCAGTCGCTTGAGACGGCAGGCCACGTTACGGCCGTGGTACTGGACAAGACCGGGACACTTACGCTGGGCAAGCCGAGCGTCGTGCGGATCCTGCCGGCCGCCGGGGTGACAGAGAGCGAACTGTTGGCTGTCGCAGCGGCAGCCGAGCGATACAGTGGTCATCCACTGGCAGCTTGCGTGGTCGCTGAGGCTCGCCACCGCGGCCTGACGGTACCGGAAGCGTCGAACTTGACCGTGATACCGGGCCTTGGCGTACGCGCTTTGGTTGACGGCAGGTCCGTCTGCGTGGGGCGAGAAGAGCTGTTCGCCCACGTGCAGCCCGAGCAGGTCCAGCTCGAGGACGTCCAGCCCGAGCAGGTTCAGCTCGAGCGAGGCGAACATGAGCAGAACCAAACTGATCAGATCCAGCCCGAGGCAGCACCGGCAGCGGCTCTTGGGCCAGCAGGGCGTGCTGGCCATTCTACGAACTCGATGCCGGCCGTTCGCTGGCTGGCCGCAGAGGCGACATCGCTGCGAGCAGAGGGCATCATGCCGCTGGGAGTGGGAATTGCAGATCGGCCGGCAGATGCCGGCCGGCCGGGCACGCCGGGGAAGGGAGATGGGCAAGGTCGAATAGGGGAGTCGCCCATGCGCATCCTGGGCATCATCGGCGTGGCTGACGAGGTGGCCCCGGCGGCGCGCGAGGCGGTCTTGCAGCTTAAACGTATGGGTGTGAGGCCCTTGATGCTGACGGGCGACCATGCGGCGATTGCACGCCGCGTCGCAAACGAGGTGGGCATCGAAGAGGTTACCGCCGAGGTGCTTCCGGCAGACAAAGAGGCGGTGGTGACGCGCCTGCGCAGCGAGGGGCACGTGGTGGCCATGGCCGGCGACGGGGTCAACGACGCCCCCGCCCTGGCCCAGGCCGACGTGGGTATCGCCTTGGGCACCGGGGCGGACGTGGCCCTCGAAGCCGCGGACGTAGTGCTGGTCCGCAGCGACCTGCGGGGCGTACCTTGGACGCTCTCGCTGGCGAGGGCGACGTTGCGTGTGATCAAGCAGAATCTTTTCTGGGCCTTCGGCTACAACCTGCTACTGGTTCCCCTGGCTGCGGGGTTGCTGGAGCCTGTGATGGGCTGGACGCTCCATCCTGCGGCAGCGGCCGCCGCCATGGCGGCCAGCAGTCTAACCGTGGCAGCGAACAGTCTGCGGCTGCGCTGGTTGACACTTGCAGGCGGCTAACGCTCGTGCGCTTTGCCTTGTTGGGGATCGACCGGCCGATGGGAGAGCTGGCGCTGGCCGTGGCAGCCAGCTCAGGCCACGAGCTGGTCTGGGTATGGAATGGCGGGGATGAAGTACGTGCCTTGCTCGAAGCCGCGCCCCGCGCCGTGATCGCGTCGCATTGGGAGTCTCTGTTGGCCGAGAACGCCGCAGACGCTGTGCTGGTGGCAGCAGATGGGCCGGAAGAAGAAGTGGCCGACCGGCTCAGGCGCTTGGCCCAGGCGGCCATCCCCGCCGTGGTCGCTCACCCGATATGCCGCTCGATGCTGATCTACTACGAGCTGGATATGATTTGCCAGCAAACGGGCGGCGTGCTCGTGCCATACGTCCCAGCGCGCTGGCATCCCCTATGGGACGAACTCAAGGCAGCTTCTGCTCGAGCCATCACCGAGGTGCCCGCCTGGGAGGCGCTGTCAATCGAACGCTATGCCGGGACGCTCGATCGCGGACAGATTCTGGATTGCTTTGTAAGAGACATTGAGCTGGCTCGGGGCATTGCCGGAGACCTGCTGCGCGTGACGGCGATGGCCGGCCCAGACGGTCGGCAGCTTACAAGCTTGTGCGTCACGCTGGCGGGCCGCCAGGTGGTGGTCCGCTGGTCGGCGGTGCCCGGAGATCCCTTGCGAGGCGCCAAGGCGGTTCTCAGCGGGCCGGCCGGCGAGTGGCAGATCGAGATGCCGGAAGACGGAGCGCCCTGGCGTGCCTCAGGGCACCTGGGAAAAGAGCTTGTAACGCTTGCCTACCCAGGTTGGAGCCCGGCAGAGTCGAGTCTGCCTAACGTGGCGAAGGCGCTGGCTGGGCAGCCCCTCCAGCCCACGTGGCTAGATGCCTCCCGCGGCATGGAACTCGCAGACGCGGTGGAACGCAGCCTCCAGCGAGGCCGCGCGATCGACATGCATTACGGCGAGCACACCGAGGCGGAGACGTTCAAGGCCGTCATGTCGGGTGCCGGCTGCCTGTTGCTGCTGTTGGCACTCGCGGTTCTGCTGCTCGGTACCTTGGCACGCGGCTTGGGCCTGAAGGCGGCCGACGTTTGGCCCTATGCTCTGGCCGGCCTGCTCTTCGTGTTCCTACTCGCCCAGGCACTGCGGTTCGTGTTTCCGCCCGCGAGTAATAGGTCGGGCCCAGTCACGCCTCGGCAGCCGCCACAAGGATAAGCAAGTCCTGGCCCTTCAGCAGCCCCTGGCGGCAGGCACGACGCACCGGCACTTCGCTGCCAGAAGAAGATGCAGGCGGTGGCCCTATAAGAACGTCCGTAACGTGTGCCGCCTCACCGCCAGTTACAAGTATGAGCACGCACTGGCCCAGCACCAGGCAGATGAGCCGCCGTAGGAAACTACATGCGCCTGACCGCAATCCAAGCAGCAGTGCGAACCAGAATACTGCTTGCAATCAAAGTTCGTTTATATGATAATCGGCGACTGAAACACACCTGGGGCTTGGTCAATAGCGAGATAGTTAGGGAGGACCCTCCATGCGAAGGCTTCTCGATCGCTGGGCTCTAGCGGGGCTGGCGCTGGCGTTGTTGGTGCATGTCCGGACGGGCACAGGTGCCGAACCGGTGCCCACACCAGGGTTGGGCGACCCCGGCACGCTTCAGGGCATTTCGTTAGAGACGGGGTGGCCTGCCGATCGTGTGGCCACGCTGCGCGGCCGGGAGGCGCGGCAGCAGCTTCTGGTCACGGGGCACTATTCCTCCGGCCAAGTGCGGGATCTGACCCGTAGTGTGGCGTACGAAGCGAGCCCTGCGGGGATCGTCTCCGTCAGTTCTACAGGCGTGGTGGTGCCGTTGGCAGAAGGTCGGGTGACGGTTACGGCCGTTACGTCCGAGGGACTGCGTGCTAGCACGGACCTGGTGGTGGAGAACATCTTGGTAGATGCCCAGGTGAACTTCCCCAACCAGGTCGTGCCCATCTTCACCAAGCTTGGTTGCAACAGCGGCGGCTGCCACGGCAAGGCCAGCGGCCAGAACGGCTTCAAACTTTCTCTGTTGGGCTTCGAGCCAGGCGAGGATTATGAGCACCTGGTCAAAGAGGCGCGTGGGCGGCGGTTGTTTCCCGCGGCCCCTGATAAGAGCATCTTGCTGCTCAAGCCCATCAATGCGATGCCGCACGGCGGCGGACAAAGGATGGATCTCGACTCTTACGAGTACCGCTTGCTGCGCCGCTGGATCGAGCAGGGCATGCCCTATGGCAAGCCGGACGATCCGCGCGTGGCACGCATCCAGGTCTATCCGCCGCAACGCAGCCTCGACCGCGGCAGCGAGCAGCAGTTCATCGTGCTGGCCCATTACACCGATGGTTCGATCGAAGACGTGACCCACGTCGCCACGTACGACCCCAACGACTCCGAGATGGCCGAGTGCAGTTCCACAGGGCTGGTGAAAACCCTCGACCTAACCGGCGATGTGGCGGTGATGGCGCGCTACCAGGGACAGGTGGACGTGTTCCGCGCCACCATCCCGCTGGGTATCTCCGTCGATCATCTGCCGCCCGCCCGCAACTTCGTGGACGAGCTGGTCTTCAGCAAGCTGCGCACGCTTGGAATCCCGCCATCCGCCTTGTGCGACGATAGTACGTTCATCCGCCGAGTGACTATCGACCTGGCGGGCCGCCTCCCCACGCCGCAAGAGACCGAACAGTTCTTGGCAGACGCAGACCCCAACAAGCGGGACCGGCTGATCGACCGCCTGCTCGACAGCGCGGACTACGCCGACTACTTCGCCAACAAGTGGAGCGCCATCCTCCGCAACAAGCGGCGGAACGCCAACTACATGCGGGGCACCTACGCCTTCCACTCCTGGATTCGCGACAGCCTCTACCACAACAAGCCCTACGACCAGTTCGTGCGAGAGATCCTGGCTGCCAGCGGAGAGGTCGGCCAGCACCCGCCGGTCGTCTGGTACCGCGAGGTGCAGACGGTCGAGCAGCAGGTGGAAGATACGGCCCAGTTGTTCCTAGGCCTGCGCATCCAGTGTGCGCGCTGCCACCACCACCCGTTCGAGAAGTGGTCTCAGCGAGACTACTACGGTTTTGCTGCGTTCTTTTCGCGGGTGGGCCGGAAGCCCGGCTTTGAGCCGGACGAGCAGCGTATCTACCATACGCGCGGGCAGGCCGTGGCCGTGAATCCCAAGACGGGCGAGCAGCTCAAGCCGATGGGCCTGGGCGGCGAGCCGTTGGATGTGCCGCCAGAACGCGACCCGCGCCAGGCATTGGTCGATTGGATGGCCTCGCCGGACAATCCATTCTTTGCTGCCTCGCTGGTCAATCGTTACTGGAAACATCTGTTCGGCCGCGGGCTGGTCGATCCAGAAGACGACATGCGCGTCACCAACCCAGCCAGCAATCCGGAGCTGTTGCAGGCACTCGCCAGGCACTTCATCGAGCAGAAATTCGACATGAAGGCCCTGCTGCGAACCATCTGCCAGTCGAGCACCTATCAATTGAGCGCCGAGCCGAATGCATACAATCTGCGGGACAAGCAGAACTTTTCGCGCTACTACCCCAAGCGGCTTACGGCCGAGGTGTTGCTCGACGCGCTGGACAGCGTGACGGGCTCGCCCAGCGGGTTCTCGGGTCTGCCGGCAGGTACGCGTGCAGTTCAGATTCCCGACACGGGCGGGATCGGCTCGTACTTCCTCACCGTTTTTGGCCGGCCCGAGGGTTCCAGCGCCTGCGAGTGCGAGCGCTCGCAAGAGGCCAACCTGGCCCAAAGCTTGCACCTCTTGAATTCGCAAGAGGTGCAAAGCAAACTGTCCAATGGGTCCGGCACCGCCGCCCGATTGGCTGCCGATACGCAGCGCCCGCATGAAGATAAAGTGCGTGCGCTGTACATCGCTGCCTTTTCGCGGCCGCCCGCGCAAGACGAATTGGCTGTCGCCCTCGCACACATCGAGCGGCTGGAAAACAAGCAACAGGCCTACGAAGACATCTTGTGGGCCCTGGTGAACACCAAGGAGTTCTTGTTCAACCACTAGCAGAGAAATGGCCACCCGGCAGGCGGCCTATCCGCACTGCCACACCTGCCGTTCGGGCTTGGGAAGCGCGTGGCCCCGAATCGCCTCCCGGCCCGGACGGCCCCCCCTTTTTCCCACCCATTTCGGGTTGCGGCGCGAATGGACGCTGCCGCTGCCCGCCCCACCCACAGGCTGCTAACCGGGGCCTTGGCCCCCCGAGGCTTGCCATGGCGCTACCAATGAAGCAGTGTGCCGGCTTGCTGTCCTCGCCGCGCGCTAGTTCGTCGAGACGGACTCTACGGTCCCCCGCGTGGCACAGCCTATGTGCCAGCTTGATGGCGACACTCGTGGCAATCACCGCCGGCCCGAGTATTTGCGAGGCGCAACTCCCCTCCACACAGCTTTTTGCGGTCTCCCCGCCGGGCGGCCGCCAGGGGACCACAATTGACCTGGTGATTACGGCTGGTGCAGACCTGGAGGGCGTCAGCCAGCTTCTCTTTTCCCATCCGGGCATTACAGCGCAGCAGAAGACGAATCCGCCCGGACCGTTTCAGCAGGCGCCGGAGCCGATCCCCAACCAGTTTACGGTGAGCATCGCGCCGGAGGTACCGCCCGGCGTGTACGACGTTCGTGCCGTGGGAACGTTTGGCGTGTCCAATCCACGCGCGTTCATGGTGGGCGATCGCGAGGAGGTTTTCAAGCAGTCGGGCATCAGCACTCAAGAGAAGGCCATGCCACTGCCGCTTGAGGCGTGGTGCAACGGGCAGAGCGATGGTGCCGCGGCCGACTGGTACAAGCTCTCTTTGCAGCAGGGGCAGCGGTTAGTAGTTGACGTCTGGGCGCAGCGGCTCGACTCTCGCATGGACGCGACGCTGGTGCTATTCGACACGCTTGGTAGGGAGTTGGCGCGATCGCGAGACCTGAGCGGCAAGGATCCGCTCATCGACTTTGCCGTGCCGGCCGACGGCGACTACTACCTCCAGGTGTTCGACGCCGTATACGCCGGCGGGCCCGAGTACTACTACCGGCTGCTGGCCACGACCGGACCGTACATCGATTTTGTCCTACCACCGACGGTGCCGCCGGCAACTCGCAGCGAGGTGACCGTGTTTGGCCGCAACCTGCCGGGCGGCGCCCCGGCCGAGGGGATCGTTGTGCAAGGCAGGCCGCTGGAACGCTTGACGGTGGCCGTCGAGCCGCCAGCCGCCACGGGCGAGGTGGCAGCAGCGGCTCACGGCCTTGCCCGACCCGAGGCGGCGGTGCTGGACGGCTTCGAGTTTCGACTGACTGGCCCCGCTGGAGTTTCCAATCCTTACTATCTCGGCTACGCAATGGCACCTGCGGTCGTAGAACAGGAACCCAACGATTTGCCGTCGCAAGCGCAGCAGGTTGTAGTGCCGTGCGATTTTGGGGGCAGCTTCCAGCAGCGCGGCGACCAGGACTGGCTCGAGTTCACTGCGCAGCAGGGCGAGGTGTGGTGGATCGAGGTCTTTTCTCAGCGGCTGGGGTTGCAGACCGACCCCTCGGTGCTCCTGGTGCGTGTGACGCTGAATGAGCAGGGCCAGGAGCAGATGGCGGACATCGTAGAGCTAGACGATGAAGGCAAGAACGTGGGCGGTTTGCAGTTCAACTCGGCCAGTGCGGATCCTGCGTACCGGTTTGCCGTCCCGGAAACGGGCAGGTACCGATTGCTGGTGCGGAACTTATACGCCACGGGCAGCGAAGACGATCCGCGGTCGGTGTACCGTGTGTGCATTCGGCGGGAGGCGCCGGATTTCAGGCTAGTGGTGCTACAGCCGTTTCCCGGCAATGCGCGGACGCAGGTGCAGCCGTGGGGCAGCGTGCTGCGCAAGGGGGGCACTTTGATGTTCGACGTATTTGCTTTGCGGCGTGACGGGTTTGCCGGTCCCATCGAGTTGCATGTTGAGGGTTTGCCAGAGGGGGTGACGGCCTCGCCTGTCACGATGCCGGCCAGTCTGGATGTGGCAACCGTGGTGATTACGGCAGCAGAGCAGGCTGCGGCGTGGGTCGGCAACATACGGGTTGTCGGCCGGGCGAAGATCGGAGAGGGCGAGCGTGTCCAGGCGGCGTGGCCGGCAAGCGTGTTGTACGCCGCGCCGCAGAATCTGCCTGGCAAAGCGAGATTAGCGCGCAGCTTGCCGCTGGCTGTGAGCGCGACGGAAACGGAACCGTTTCTGGTCGAGATTGCTGCGGAACAGCCGCTGGAGATGTCTCTTGCGGGGCAGCTTTCGATTCCCGTAAGGGTGGTGCGGAGAGGGGAGATCAAGGCGGCGATCACGCTGACGGCACTCAACCTGCCGCCGAACGTCGGCGCACAGCAGCTTGCCCTGGACCAGAACACGAACGAGGGCATGCTGGTGCTGCAAACGAATGCGAACGCCCCGCTGGGCGAGGCGACACTGTTTTTTCAAGCACAGACGACTGTGGGCTACCGCCGCAACGTAGCTGAGGCCGAGGCGGCTGCTGCTGCCAAGGCCGAACTGGAAAAGCTTGCGGCGGAGCTGGCAGCAAAGGCCCAACAGGCCGAAGAGGCCAAGGTGCGCGCCGAGCGTGCCGTGGCCGAGGCGGAGGCTGTGCTGAAGCAGGCACAAGAAGGCCTGGCGGCCGCCGAGGCAGAAGCCGCCAAGGCCGCAGAGGCTGCCAAGGCCGCCGCTGATGCCGCGGCAGCCGCCAAGGCTGCCGCAGACGCAGAGCCGAACAACGCAGACCTCGCCAAGGCCGCGCAAGACGCCCAAAAGGCTGCCGATAGCGCCGCAGAAACCGCCAAGGCAGCCCAGGACGCGGTCGAGACAGCCCGCAAGAAAGTAGAAGAGGCCCAGGCAGCTTTAGACAAAGCCAAGGACGAACTCACCAAAGCCGCCCAGGCCGCCCAAGAGGCCGCCGCACTCGCCAAGGCCGCTGCCGACGCTAAAACCGCCGCCGAACAGAAGGCCGCCAACCTGGCCAATGCCGCGGCCCCGCGAGACGTGAACATCTTTTCTCCCTCGCTGCCCGTCACCATCCGCATTCTCCCCTCGCCCGTGGCGGTCTCGCTCACTGCCCCCCCCGCCGCCAAACAGGGCACGACGGTCGAGGTCCCAGTGGCCGTCACCCGACGCTTCGGATTCGCCGAGGCCGTCAACCTCGAACTCGTCAACCCCAACAACGTGCCTGGAATCCAGTCCCAGGCCGCAACCATCGCCCCAGATGCCGCCGAAGGCAAACTGGTCATCCAGCTTGCGGCAGATGCTCCGGTGGGTACGCATACGTTGGCGGTCAAGGTCACCGTCACTTTGAATGGCGCGGCGCTGGCTACCCAGCACAGTTTCCCGCTTGCCATCGAAGCCGCACAGTAGTCTCTCAGGTGCGACCATGAAAACGATTCGTGTTTCCGCAGTGTTTTGCCGCGTGCTAGCGGCCGCCGGCGCCCTTGCTTTGCTACAGGTGCCGGAGGGCTTGCCGGAAAGCAAAGCAGATGAACCCATCCCCATTGCCGACGTGAAGCGCGATACGCCGGTCGACTTCGAGCGGGACATTCTGCCGCTGCTCAAACGTAGCTGCCTGGCCTGCCACAACCGCACCAAGGCAGAAAGCGGCCTGGTGCTGGAAACGCCCGAGGCCATCTTGAAAGGCGGAGACAGCGGTCCGGCTGTGGTCCCCAACCAAAGCGCCCAGAGCCTGCTGTTGCAGCGCGCCAGCGGCGTAGACGGCATCATGCCCCCCAAAGACAACAAGGCCGCCGCACGCCCGCTCACCAGCGAAGAACTCGGCCTGATCAAGCTCTGGATCGATCAAGGTGCCACCGGCTCAGTTAGCGGCTCTGAAGTGCTCCATTGGCAACCGCTGCCGCCCGGCGTGAATCCCATCTACGCCGTGGCGGTCTCTCCAGACGGTCAGTTCGCTGCCTGCGGCCGTGCGAACCAGATCTTTATCTATCACCTCCCCACAGGCCGCACCGTGTGCCGGCTGACCGACCCCGAACTGCTCAGCCAGGGCGTCTATCAGCAGCCAGGCGTGGCAGACCTGGATCTCATCCAGTCGCTCGCGTTCAGCCCAGACGGCATCACGTTGGCCTCGGGAGGCTTTCAAACTGTGAAACTCTGGCGCCGCCCGCAGGATGTGCGCGAACTGGCCGTGGAGACCGGTATTACCGATGGCCCGGTCCACGTTGCCGCCAGCGGAGACGGTCGTTGGCTGGCCGTGGCCGCACAAGACAACAGCATCCGCCTGATCGACCTCACCACGGGCCAGCAAGCGGCCGTGCTCTCCGGCCATGCAGGCCGCGTGACCGCCCTAAAATTCTCTGCTAATAGTGCGAGGCTTTGGTCTGCCGCGCTCGATCGGAGCGTCCGCGCCTGGTCTGTACCCGATGGTACGCCTGTTGCACGCATCGATACGCCAGCGCCGCCAAGTTCCTTGGCGCTGGTGAATGGCGGAGAGCAGTTGGCAACTGCTGGAGAAGAACCAATCATACGCCTTTGGCAGGGACCGGCCGCCTTGCCGGCACAGATCGCGTTGCCTCAACCCGCCACGGCGCTGGCAGGCTCTAGAGAACGCCACCTTGCGGCATTCGGTGCAGCCGATGGGGCACTACGGGTGGTCGACCTGGCAGCGGGCCAGGTTGTGCAAACCCTGGCCGGTCCTGGTGGGCCGCTGCATAGTGTTGCCTGGCAGGCGGGCGGCGGCCGTATTGCGGCCGGCAGCGCCGACGGATCGCTCTGGGTTTGGGATGCCGCCACGTTCCAACCGGCGGTCACGCTTTTCGCTGGACCGCAAGAGGTGACCGCGGTTGCATTGCACCCGGGCGGCCAACAAGCAGCATCTGCCTTGGCAGACGGCCAAGTCGTCTTGTGGAAGCTCGACGTACCCGCCCCTCGAATGCTGGGGGCCGCACCCGACGAGAGCGCTACGGCTGCCATGGCCGTCAGCCGAGACGGGCGTTTGGTGGCTACAGCCGGCACGGCGGGCGGCCAGCCGGCAGTTTTGGTCCGCGAGCTGGCGACAGGAAACACAGTTCACACGCTCGTTGGGCACACGGCGGCGGTGACAGCAGTCGCTTTCAGTCCGGACGGCTCTCGATTGGTCTCGGGTGCTCAGGACAACACAGCGCGCGTTTGGAATGTTGGGGATGGCCAGCCGGTCAGCCAATTTGGCGGGCATGCAGCGGCGGTCACGGCGGTAGCATTCAGCGGCTCCGGCCAGGAGGTACTTAGCGGCGGCGCGGATGGCAGTTTGCACCTCTGGAACGCGGCCGACGGAGCAACACTTCGTCCCTTCAGCGGCCATAGCGCAGCCATTGTGGCCGTTGCTTATGCCGCAGGCCCGCAGCGTGTGGTATCGGCATCGGCCGATGGAACTTTGCGCTTCTGGAACCCGGCCGATGGCCAGCAGCTCGCTGCCATTACGCCGGCTGCCGTCCCCACGGCCATGGCGTTAACTCGAGATGAAGGCCGGGTCGCCCTCGCCTGTGCAGACAACGCGATAGGCATCTATCAGGTCTCGGATACCCAACTGGTGGCGACACTGCCTGCCGGGGCCGCCGTCCGCTGGTTGGACTTCAATGCAGATCACACCCGCCTCGCCGCCGTTACTGGCGAAGACCGCGTAGTGGTCTGGGAACCGGCAAGGCAGGCCGTGCAAGAAACGCTGTATATTCCGGGGGGCGTGTCGGCGGCGTGCTTCACCGCTCAGGCCGGCGAGTTGGTCGTGACAGCACAGGACAAGACCGTGAGCGCGCGTACCTTGCACCACGAGCGTGCGCTGCCAAGCCTGCCGCAGAAAGCGGTCGGGCTGGCCTATGCGCCGGATGGATCGGTGGTATACGCTGCCGCGGCAGACGGAACGCTGCGTGCTTACCAGACGGGTGATGGCCAGCAGCGGTTCAACACATCGCACGGTGCGGCGGTGCACGCACTTGCCCTGAGTCCAGACGGCAGATTCCTGGCCACGGCAGGCGAGAATGGGCAGATTCGCGTGTGGAATGCCGCCGACGGCTCTCCGGCGGCTAAGCCTGAGCTGGCCGGCTTCGCAGGCCCGGTAGTGCGTGTCGCCTTTACCGCCGACAGTTTGTACGTGGCCGGTGGGACATCGGCCGGCGAGCTGCGGGTATTCCACGTTGGCGACGGGGCAGTGGTGCAATTGTGCGCCGAGCACGCGGCGGGCATCAGCGGCATTGCCCCGGCGGGCACAAATGGTTTTGTTTCGGCCTCGGTCGATGGTGCCATGCGGGTCTGGCAGGTGTGGGCCTTGCGGCAGCTTGTTGGGCATGGCGGGCCTGTTACCGCGTTGGAGACGCATCCGGCTGCACCCGGCCAGGTGATTTCTGGCAGCCAAGATGGTACGGTGCGGGTGTGGAATACGGCCGATGGGGCGGTGCTCCAGCAACTGAACCACGGTGCGCCCGTAGCGGGCGTTGCCGTACGGGCCGATGGGCAGAGGCTAGCGGCGGTGGGCGGCAACCTGGTGCGGCTGTGGAACGCACAGAACTACCAGCAGGTTGCTGAACTCAAGGGAGAGATTCGCAGTCGGCTTCGCGTGGCGGAGATGGAACGGGCTCTGGCTGCTGCGCGGAGCCGTGTCTCGGCCGAGCAGCAGCTTGTGGCGGCGGCGGAGCAGCTTGCCACGGCTGAAGCGGAGAATCTGAAACGCGCCATGGAGGCGGCAGCCACGGCCCAAACGGCGCTCGATGAAAAGACGGCGGCGGCCAAGGCGGCAGAAGGGCCTAAGTTGGCGGCAGAAAAGGCGGTGGCAGATGCCATGGCGGCGGCCAAGGTGGCAGAAGAGGCGCTAGCGGCCGCGGTCAAGGCCCTGGCAGATGCAGAGGCGGCCAAGAAAGCGGCCGATGAGGCTGCGGCCAAGGCTAAGACTGAGCTTGACAACGATGCAGGTAATGCAGACAAGGCCAAGGCGCTGGAAGATGCTCAAAAGGCCGCTGCTGATGCTGCTACGGCGCTGGCCGCCGCACAAGAGGCCAAGACCAATGCTGAAAAGGCTGTAGCAGACACGGCCGCGGCACTCAAGACCGCAACAGACGACCTGCCGGCCAAGGTGAAGGCATTCGACGACGCAGAGGCCGCGCGCAAGTCGGCAGAGATCACCAAGACGGCGGCTGACAAGGCCGTACAATCAGCAATGGCACTCGCACAAAAAGCGGCCGACGCGGTGCCCGCGGCCAAGGAGGTGCTGGCCAGTGCGGAGGCACGCGTGAAGGAACTCGAAGGCCACGTGGCCGCTGCCCGCGAAGCGGCCGCCGCGGCTGAGCAGCCCCTGCATTGCGTGGCCTTCAGCAGCGAGGGCCAGTTGCTGGCCGCCGGCGGCGAGGACCGCCTCGTACGGTTGTGGAGCAGCGAGACGGGCGCAGCGGTCGACACCATCTCCGGGCACAATGCGCCCGTACGCAGCCTCGCTTTTGCCGGGCTGCGATTGGCCACCGCCGCTCCAGACGGCGCTGCCATGCTCTGGAATACCAGCCCCGAGTGGACTTGGGTCCGCACGTTTTCTCCTTCGACCGGTGTGATGCTCGTCGATCGCGTGACGGCACTCGACTTCAGCCCAGACGGCACGTTGCTGGCCGCCGGCAGCGGCGATCCGTCGCGCAGCGGACAGCTCGTGATCCTCAACCCCGCCGATGGTACGGTGGTCCGAGAAATCCCAGACGCGCACAGCGACACGGTACTGGGCGTCGAGTTCTCGCCGGACGGGAAGTACCTGGCCTCCTGCGGCGCGGACAAGTTCGTCAAGGTTTTCGAAACGGCGACCGGCGCTTTCGTGAAGGCTTTCGAGGGGCATACGCACCACGTGTTGGGCGTGAGCTGGCGTGCCGACGGCAAGGTGCTGGCAAGCTGCGGCGCGGACAACGCCGTCAAGGTTTGGGACTTCACCAGCGGCGAGCAGCGCACCACCATCGGCGGCTTTGGCAAGGAGGTAACCTCTATCCAGTTCATTGCCGAAGGGTCGCTGATTCTCACGTCCTGCGGCGACCGCCTCGTGCGCCGGCATAACGTCGATAATGGGCAGAACACCGCCAATTACGGCGGCGGCATCGATTTCATGTACGCCGCCGCCACTACGCCCGATGGCAAGGTCCACATCGCTGGCGGCCAAGATAGCGTGCTTCGAGTCTGGAACGGCGAGAACTCCCAGGTGATTACCAATTTCGAACCTCCGCCGCCCGCGGCGTCTCCTTGACGAAGCCAGCTTAGATGGCGGACACGCATCCGCCGGCCGCAGCGGCCCATATGCTGCGCGGCGCGTGTGGCTCTAGGCCGCCAACAGCTTGCTGCCATCTTGGGCGGAAGCGGTTACAATGACCAAGAGTTTCTCGAGCGCCTCGATCAACAGGAGAGTGCCATGGCACAGCTTGACAACCATCGGCGGGGCGAGCGCACCTGCCCCGAGTGCGGAGAGGTGGTCAGCCGCCGCGAGTTTGTGCAGCGCGCGGCAGCGGCGAGTTTGGCAACCGCCGGGGGTGCATGGCTGCTGGGCAGCTCTGCCAGGGCCGCGCCCACGCCCCAAAGCGCGGCCGAGACCGCTGTGGCCCGCCTTTACGACTCGCTTACGGCCGAGCAGCGGCAGGTGATCTGCTTTCCCTTCGACCATCCGCTGCGGCAGCGGATCAGCGCCAATTGGGCCATCACCGAGCCTACGATCGGCAAGTTCTTCACCAACGAGCAGCAGGCTCTCATCGACGAGATCTTTCGCGGCGTTACCAGCGAGGACGGTTACGAGCGCTTCCTCAAGCAGATGGACGAAGACGCCGGCGGCTTCGGCCGCTATCACGTGGCCATCTTTGGCGAGCCCGGCAGCGGCAAGTTCCAGTTCGAGATGACCGGCCGGCACCTCACCATCCGCGCAGACGGAGATTCGGTCGAAGGGGCGGCCTTCGGCGGTCCCATCATCTACGGACATGGCACGGGCGACTCGGAGCCCGGCCTGCCCGGCAACGTCTTCTATTACCAGACGCTCAAGGCGAACGAGCTGTTCCAAGCCCTGGACGGCGGGCAACGCGAGCGGGCACTGCTGCCCAATGCCCCCCGCGAGAATGACGTGGCCATTCAAGGCCCCGATGGCAAGTTTCCCGGCCTGGCCCTGGGAGAACTCAGCCCCGATCAGCAGGCGCTCGCAGAAGAGGTGATCCGCATCGTGCTCGCCCCCTACCGCCAGGAGGATGTCGACGAGGCCATGCAGATCCTCAAGACCACGCAGGGTCTGCAAAAGCTGCACCTGGCTTACTACAAGACCGACGATATCGGCGACGACCAGGTGTGGGACATCTGGCGGCTGGAGGGGCCCTACTTCGTCTGGCACTTCCGCGGTGCACCCCACGTGCACGCGTACGTGAATATCGGTCTCGTCTAGAACAGCGAGGCCCCTCGCCGGAGAAGCACCTTGAACCGACGCACCTGGTTTGCCGGCGCCGCCGGGGCAGTGGGGGGGGCGGTGCTGGGCTACGCCAGCCGCGGCTGGCTCGAACTGCTCGGCCCGCCTGCCGAGGCGCCCCTCGCCGCTCGCGGCGCCCTCGGCATCCCCGGTCCCTACCCTGGCCGCGTGGTCGAGGTGCATCATCCCGGTGCGGCCTCGGGCAATCGCCGCAATCGAGACGCGGTGCGAGAGATGGTCGAGCGCGGTATGTGCGCGCTGGTGGGCTGTGAGCATCCCGTCGAGGCATGGCGGCGGTTTTTCTCGCCGGGGGACCGTGTGGGCATCAAGGTGATCCCTGTGGGCAAGCCAGACTCGATCTCCAGCCCGGAGCTGGTGCTGGAAGTGATCGAGGGATTGCGTTCGGCGGGCGTGCGTACTTCGGACATTCTGGTTTTTGAGCGCTACCGCGACGAGTTCCTGGCCTGCGGGTACCACCAGATGCTTCCGGAGGGCGTGCATTGGGAGTGCGCCTCGGCCCGCTACGACGACTTGCAGGTGTGGATCGACGGGCAGATTCCTGGCGAGCCGCGGCAGAAGCGGGTATCGGGCTACGATCCGCTGGTATACCGGGAGGTGGCATACTGCCTATCGCAGCACGATGCGGCGGACGACCGCCGCTTTCGCTCGCATCTGTGCCGGATCATCTCTCAGAAGATCGACAAGTTCATTTCGCTGCCGGTATTGAAAGACCACCGTTCGGCGGGCGTCACGCTCTCGCTGAAGAACCTATCCCACGGCTCAGTGAACAACGTGGCGCGCAGCCACATTACCACAGGGCGGCCGGGCAGCCTGGGGCGTGGTGAGACGCTGAACCAGTGCGGGACGTTCATCCCGGCGATCGTATCGCTACCGGCCATCCGCGAGAAGGCGGTATTGCAGATTCTCGACGGGCTGGTGGGCACCTGGGAAGGAGGGCCTGGCACCTGGAATCGCACGTTTGCCACGTGGAATTGCAACAGCCTGTTCTTCGCCACCGATCCTGTGGCGCTGGACCATGTGGGGTGGGAGGTCATCGACCGCAAGCGTGCGGCGGAGGGGTGGCCAGGCGTGGCCCAGATGGGGCTGGAGGGCCACTGGCGCCCCATCAAGGTGAACGGCCGCACCGTACCCAGCGAACAGTTCCACATGCGCCAGCCGGAGCACGTGGCCCTTGCCGCCACGCTGGGGCTGGGCGTGTTCGAGAGAAAGGCGATCCGCCACGAACGTATCGACCTGCACGCCCAAGATTCGTAAGGAGGCGCACTTGATACCACGTCTTGTGCGCGCCGTCGCTGGCTTGGCCGGGGCAAAGCCAGTTGCAGGCTGCGCTCGCCGCTCGCGGCAGAGTGCACATGCTGGTCCGCACCTGGTAAGCAGGGCATGTGCGACTACAGCCGCACCCTCTGCCTTGCGACGGAGATCGTGCGATCGCGCCGAGGCGGCGGCCTCTGGCCGCTACCTGCGCCGCGGGCCATCGATGGCACGCATCGTTTGCTTGGCGCTGGCGTGCCTGGCGGTCGAGTACGCCCGTGGAGACGAGCCACTAAGGCTGGCGGCCGTGGTCACCGTCTATCACCACAACTCCCACGCCGATGTCATCGTGGGCCGCGTACTGGAGGGATACACGCTCGATCACCAGGGAGAGTTCCCGCGAGCCAGGCTGGTGAGCATGTACGTCGACCAGATGCCCGAGGGAGACAAGAGCCGGGGCCTGGCCGCCAAGCACGGCTTTGTGCTCTGCTCCACGGTCGAAGAGGCCCTGACCCTTGGCAGTTCCACGCTGGCCGTGGACGGCGTGCTGCTGGTTTGCGAACACGGCAAGTATCCGGAGAACCACCTGGGGCAGACGCAGTATCCCAAGCGCAGGCTGTTCGGCCAGGTCGCCGAGGTGTTCCGCCGTACACGCCGCAGCGTGCCCGTGTTCTGCGATAAGCACCTGGCAGATAACTGGGAGGACGCACGCTGGCTGTACGATACGGCCCGCGAGCTGCACGTACCCCTGATGGCAGGCTCTTCGCTGCCCGCCGCCTGGCGCTATCCCCCGCTCGATACCGAGCGAGACCGGCCCCTCAAGGAAATTGTGGCCATTTCTTACCATACGCTCGATGCGTATGGCTTTCACGCACTGGAGATGCTGCAAAGCCTGGTCGAACGGCGCGCCGGCGGAGAGACGGGCGTAAGGGCCGTGCAGACCCTGCAAGGAGACGCGGTTTGGGAGGCGGTGGACGCAGGCCGCTTCGACCGCGAACTGTTCCAGCAGGCCCTCGATTGCCGGCGGGAAAAACGCGAAGGGGACCGGCCCTTGCGCGAGAGCGTGCACGAGGCGTTTCTCTGCTCGATCGAATACAACGACGGACTGCGTGCCACCGTGCTTACCCTCAACTACGCCGTGGTCGAGTGGGCCGCCGCCTGGCGGTATGCAGACGGCACAACGGCTGCCACGCTCTTCTGGACCCAGGAGGAGAGGCCCTTCATGCACTTCTCCTGGCTTTTCAAGGGCATCGAGCAGATGATGCTCACGGGCCGGCCCGCGTGGCCCGTCGAGCGAACGCTGCTCACCAGTGGCACGCTCTCGGCGTTGCACCAGTCTTGGAAGCGCGGGGGAGAACGCATCGAAACGCCTCACTTGAACGTGCGCTACCAAAGCGATTGGGACTGGCGGCAACCCCCAGATCCACCGCCGGGCCGGCCCATCTCGGAGCAGTAGGCACGCCTGGGGCGGCGCCGGGCATGACCACCGACTTCGCCGTGTGCGTTGCAATTTTGGGTTTTTCCATTGCGTGAGCGAAGGCAAGACGCTGCGATCGGCTCGCCTGGGTTTCTCTCTCAGGCCGGGCAGACCGTCTCTTTGCAGGCAGCCTTGCAGGCGGCGTGGCCTCCCTCGGATCCCGAAATCTTCGAGGCGCTGCGGCACGCATGGGAAGACGGAAGCTGGGGCCGCTATGAAGGCCCGCATGGCGAGGCACTGGCGGCCGCGCTCTCCGAGATGTTTGCCGCACCATACGTGGTCTTGTGCTGCTCCGGCACCATTGCTGTGGAGCTGGCACTGCGCGCACTCAAGGTCGGCCCCGGCGACGAGGTCTTACTGGCAGGGTACGACTTCCCAGGCAACTTCCGCGCTATCGAGGCCGTAGGGGCGCTCCCGGTGCTGGTCGACCTGGACCCGCGCAACTGGAACGTCGATCCAGGTCAACTTCAACAGGCCGCCGGTCCGCGCACGCGTGCCGCGATCGTCTCGCACTTGCACGGCGGACTAGTACCCATGCGCGCCCTACGCTCTTGGGCAGATGAGCGAGGCCTGGCCATCGTGGAAGACGCGTGTCAGGCGCCCGGAGCACGCATCGAAGGACGGCCCGCAGGCGCCTGGGGCCATGCAGCGGTGCTCAGCTTCGGCGGAAGCAAGCTCCTCACGGCCGGACGTGGCGGCGCCCTCCTGCTACGCGATGCGGCCACGTACCAGCGAGCGAAAATCTGGACCCATCGGGGCAACCACGCCTTCCCCTTGAGCGAGCTGCAAGCGGCGGTGCTTCTCCCACAGATACGCCGGCTGCCCGAACGCACACAGCAACGTGCCGCGGCAGCGGCGAGGTTCTGGCAGAGCCTGGCGGGAGCGCCGGGCGTGCAGCCGCTTGTCAACGTTGCAGCCGAATCGCTGCCAGCGTACTACAAGGTAGGCATGCAATTCGTACCGGAAGCTGTGCGCGATGCCGATCGCTCGGCGGCTCTGAACCTCACGCAGCCGCTGGGCCTGCCCTTGGACGCAGGCTTCAGGGGGTTTGCCATCCGCAGCCGGCGTGCACGATTTGCAGGCCCGCTCGTCCAAGCACGTCTGGCCGCGGCACGCATGCTGGTGCTGCATCATCCCGTGCTGCTGGCCGGGAACGACGCCATCGACCATGCAGCCAGCGTTCTTGCCGATGCCCTGCGAACCCTGGCTGCGAACCCTCGGCCTGAGGGGAAATGAGCCAGGCAACCAATTCGGCCAGCCCGAGCAAGCGAGGACGCTTGCTCTACGGAGCACAAGCGTCCCGCTTGTGCAGAAGTGCCGAACGTGTTTGGCCAGCCCGAGCAAGCGAGGACGCTTGCTCTACGTAGCAAAAGCGTCCCGC
>FWWM01000192.1_pt1 | contig 51133 bp, 41 predicted proteins | sample 2228351 | NCBI WGS metagenome assembly FWWM01 (sample SAMEA103939774, study PRJEB20133) | metagenome | reverse complement strand
CCTTCCGTCCTCGCTCCACCCATCCCCCCGTGGGGAACCCCTTCCGCTGCGGGCGGTTCGGAGACACGCCGTGCCACCCTCCCGAAAACCATTCCTTGCCCCTTCATTATTGGCATTGAATAATAAGAGGGACCTGTTATGGCGCATAAGTCGTCAGGCGTTATGTTCTCTTTGTTTAGCGTAGCTATTGTTATGGTCGACAAATGGAGTGGCGGCTTTATGAGTTTCCGGGATTTTCCGCAAAGGAGGGTCCTGTCACGGCGCGCCTCCTCCCGTCCTCGCTCACCGATCCCCCGTGGGGAACCCCTTCCGCTGCGGGCGGTTCGGAGAACTGCCGGGCCACTCTCCTTCAACCCTGGTCGTAAATCGCGGAAGCGAGGATGTTTCCCGTTTAGGTGAAAAATTGACATTGAGAATTCGAGAGGGTATTTTAGAAACAAATCATATTAGATTGAGGTGGCGATGAACAAGCCTGAAATGAAAGACCGTCGGCCAAAAGAAAATTCTTTGCCTGATGATAGAGCAACAGCGGGAAAGCTTAAGAGCCCGGCCTTAAGCCAGATGGAAAAAAGAAGGGAGGTTTATGCTTCCTTTGGCTACGATATCGAGAAGGAAAGGCTGGCCATCATCCGGGCCGCCGGCCCGCTTTCCGGCCGCATCCTGGAAGCCGGGACCGGGAAAGGCCATTTTGCCGCCGTCCTGGCCGGTCTTGGCTGCCGGCTGATTAGCTTCGATATCTCGGATGAACAGCTTCAAATGGCCCGTGAAAATCTCGCCGCCCGGGGACTTGACCGCCTGGTTGAGCTTAAAAAAGAAGATGGCGAAAAGCTGAGTTTTCCGGACGGCTATTTTGATGCGGTTTTTTCGGTTAACATGGTGCACCATCTGGAAAATCCCTGGAAAGTAATTTCAGAATTGATTCGAGTTCTAAGTCCGGGGGGAAAGCTGGTGATCAGCGATTTCAGCCCGGAAGGAATGGAGATGATGGACAGAGTCCACCGGCTGGAGGGCGGGAAACACGAGGTGGCTCCGGTAGGGCTCGGGGAAGTAGAAGATTTCTTAAGCAGGTCGGGCTTCAGGATTGAAAAGTTTCAAACCCGTTTTCAGGTTACCCTGGTGGCTTCCAGAAAATAAATCGGATGCTTTAAGCCGTTTCTTTTTGTAAAATCGTCCTGAAAATAATTTTATCTGGAGGCAATAATCATGAAGCCCGGAAGCTACAAATCAAGAATTAAGCCCTTTAGTTTTGGAAAATCGATTCATTTTTTTTGTTTCCTGTTCTTACTGATTTTTCTGACCTCCGCCCGATTCGGGGTCTCTCTGGCCGGAGACGGAGTTTCTGAGCCGGCTGCGGCCGGGCCTTTATTTTTCTCAGAGCTCGCCGAATCCGGAATCCGGACCGAAAATTCCATTCCCAGGCCGGAATATCCCCGTCCGGAACTGGTCCGCAGCCGCTGGCTGAATCTCAACGGAGAATGGGATTTTGCCCTGGATCTCTCGGATTCGGGCGAGGAAAGGGGGCTGCCGCAGGGACAGGGTTTTGACCGCAAGATTCTGGTCCCTTTTGCTCCGGAGAGTCCTCTTTCGGGTGTCGGCTTTGCCGACTTCATGGCGGCCGTCTGGTATAAGAAAAATTTAAGCCTTCCGGCCGACTGGAACGGCCAGCGAATTCTTATTCATTTTGAGGCGGCCGATTACCAGACGACGGTCTGGATAAACGGAAAGAAAGCCGGCGAGCACTTCGGGGGCTACACCCCTTTTACCATAGATATTACCGATTTTTGCTGCCAGCCCGAGAACGTCCTGGTCGTCCGCTGTCGAGATTACCTGCGGAGCAACCTTCAGCCGGCAGGAAAGCAGAGCAAACGGTATCATTCTTACAGTTGCCTTTACCGCCGGACAACCGGCATCTGGCAGACCGTCTGGCTGGAACCGGTTCCGGCAATTTTCATTCAGAAATACCGGGTTTTCCCCGATGTCGATAATGGTGAAGCTCTGATTCAGGTTTTTCTTAACGGCCTTCCGAGCGGGGGAGAATTGATGCTTTCGGTGGCCGATGGCGGCCGGGTTATTCACCGGGAGGTCAAGAAAGCGGCCCCCGTGGCGGCTTTTGCGGTGAGACTTAAAAACCTGAAGCTCTGGCAAATAAGAAAACCCAACCTTTATGATTTTACCGTTGAATACCGCCCGGTTTCAGGCGGCCAGCCTTCGGACCGAATCCAGGGCTATTTTGGGCTGCGGAAGATCGAAGCCCGGGGCGAAAAGATTTATTTTAACAACCGCCCCTGGTTTATGCGGTTGGTTCTGGACCAGGGTTTTTACCCCGACGGTATCTACACGGCCCCTTCCGATGAGGCTCTGCGCCGCGACATAGAAATCAGCCTGGCGGCCGGTTTTGACGGGGCCCGGCTGCATCAGCGGGTTTTTGAAAGACGCTTTCTCTACTGGGCCGACCGTTTGGGCTATGCCGTCTGGGGAGAATTCGCCGACTGGGGACTCGACCTCAGCCGGCCCGAAGCGCTGATTATCTTTCAGCGTGAATGGAAGGAAGCCATAGAGCGCGATTTCAACCACCCCTCGGTTGTCGGCTGGTGCCCGTTCAATGAGCAGTGGGGAGATAATTTTCCCGGGGTGATAGAAAACATTTTTCAGCTGACGAAAGCCCTGGACCCGACCCGGCTGGTAATCGATTCTTCCGGCGGCTATCATCCGGTTATTCCCGACGTCTTCGATTCCCATAACTATGAACAGAAAGTTGAAAAGTTCCGGGAAGATTACGCCGGGCTTCTGGCCAGCCCGCCCAGAGTTTTTATCAACGGCGACCCGGCCAGGAATCTGCCTTACCGGGGTCAGCCCTACTTTGTCAGCGAATACGGGGGCATCTGGTGGAACCCGGGCCAGGCGGACGAAAAAGCCTGGGGCTACGGGGAAAGACCGCGCTCGGCCGAGGAGTTCCTGCAACGTTATAAGGACCTGACCGAGGCCCTTCTTTTCCATCCGAAAATAGCCGGCTTCTGCTACACCCAGCTTTATGATATCGAGCAGGAAGTCAACGGACTTTATACCTTCGATCGCCGGCCGAAATTTGACCCCGGCTTTTTCTTCAAGGTGAATCAGCAGCCGGCGGCCATAGAAAAATAAAACGTCACTGGTCGCGCCACTTCAGGGCCTTGAACCTGGGGTCGTCTCTCAGCGAATCCAGGTCGGGATCCTTTTCCACCCAGTCCCGGTGAGCAAAACCGGCCCGGACGGCAGCTTCCAGGCTCTGAATGGCCCTGGTTTTTTCGCCCTCGAGGGCAAACAGGCAGGCCACGTTGTACTGGATGCCGGCATCGTTGGGGTCGATGGCTATGGCTCGTTCGGCCCATTCCAGCCCGCTGCTGCGGTCTCCCAGTCGGCATAGACTGACCGCTCCCATGGTATAGGCCCGGGCATCATCCGGGTGGAGCTGGACTCTTTTTTCCACGGCTCTGAGGGCCAGGCGGTAAGCGGCCAGGGCTTCCCGGTCGTGACCCAGAGCGGTCTGGGTCTGAGCGGCAAAATAGCAGGCCTCGTGGTTCTCGCGGCTGCGGCAGGACCGTTCGAACAGCTCGGCTGCCAGCTTCAGCTCGCCTCTCTGAAAGCAGGCTCGGCCGTAGAGGTAGGGAGTTTCGTCCTGCTGGGGGTCCATTTTCATGGCTGTTTCGAACTCTCCCCGGGCTTCTTCGAACCGGTCCATCAGCCACAGGGTCAGGCCTCGAGCCGCGTGGGCCTGGGGCAGGGCAGAGTCGAGTTCCAGAGCCTTGAGGCTGGCCCGTTCGGCCTCCTCCAGGTGGATATCCCTGGACTCCCCATAAAAGTGAAACAGCATGGCTGAGCACTGGGCGATGCCGGCGTAGGCCAGGGCGTAGTTGGAGTCGATTTCAGCGGCCCGGGAAAACATCTGGCGGGCAAACTGATAACTCTGGCGGCGGCCCTGGTGATAAAATTGACGGCCGCGGAGATAATAATCATAGGCATCGGTGTCGGTGGTCGAGGTCCTGGTAAGAGCCTGCAGTTCGCTGTCGCTCAGGATCAACTGCAACGACCGGACCACATTCTGCGAGATTTCATCCTGGATGGCAAAGATATCCTGGAAATCCCGGTCGTAACGGTCGGACCAGAGATGATAGCCCGAGGCCACGTCTATCAACTGGATAAAAACCCTCAATCTGTCTCCGGCCCTTTTGACGCTGCCTTCGAGCAGGGTATCGACATGCAGCTTGCGCCCGATTTCGCGGGCGTCCTCGCTGCTGTTCTTAAAAGCCATGGTCGAGGTGCGAGCCGCCACTCTGAGTCCTTTGACTCTGGCCAGGGCGTTTATGATCTCCTCGGACATGCCGTCACAAAAATATTCCTGCTCGCGCTCGCCGCTGAGGTTGGCCAGCGGCAGGACGGCTATTGACCACAGATAATCTTTTTTGCGTCCGCGGTACTGAACCCGGCCCGACATGATGGCCTCAAGGGTGTAACGCAGGTCTATCCGCAGCTCTTCCGCCCGCTGGTAGCGCAGATTTCGGTTCTTGTTGAGCAGTCGGGCCACGATGCGCTCCAGCTCCACTGGAATGTTGGCAGAATATTCCGACATGGGCAGGGGCTCCTTATCCAGGATGGCCCTGAAAATTTCTCTAATTCCATCCCCGGAAAACGGCATCTGGCCGGTGAACATTCTGTACAGAACAATTCCCAGGGAAAAGAGGTCGGAACGATTGTCGGTGGGCAGGCCCTGCACCTGTTCGGGGGACATGTAGGGAGCGGTTCCGACGATCAAGCCTTCCTGAAAAGCGTTTTCCCGGGTGAGCAGCGCGGCCAGCCCGAAATCGACTATTTTGGCCCGTCCGCGGTTTGTCACCATGATGTTCGAGGGTTTGAGGTCACGGTGGATTATTCCCCGGCCATGAGCTTCGGCCAGCCCGTCGCTGATTTGGATGGCCAGCTCCAGAGCCTCTTCCACCGGCAGGCGGTGACCTTTGAGGTAAGCTTCGAGAGTTCCCCCCTCCACGAATTCCATGATAATGTAGGGCTGGTTCTGGTGTTCGTCCACGCCGTAAATGGTCACGATATGGGGGTGGTTGAGCTGGGCCACCGTCTGGGCTTCTTCTCGGAATCTTTTCCGCCAGTCGGGATTCTGGCACAGGTCCCCGGCCAGAAATTTGAGGACCACCTTGCGGTCCAGGTCCTTATCGTAAGCCAGGTAGACGGTAGAGAAAGCTCCAAGGCCGAGAACTTCACGGATGAGGTAGCGTTTAATTTCAGTCCCCGCCGGCCATATTTCCGCCGTCAGAGTCCGGTCTTTTTCATCCCCTCTGCTGTTTTGTGTCATTAACCAAGCTTATCCTTAATTGCTGCCGGGGTCAACCAGAATATTTTTTCGATAGCGGTTGGGGGCAGACTGTGGAGATGGGCCTGTCGCGGCGCGCCTCCCTCCCGCCCTCGCTTCACCGATCCCCCCGCGGGGAATCACTTCCGCTGCCGGCGGTTCGGAGACAGGCCAGGCCGCTCTTAGGGCCTTCACTTCTTCGGATGATAGCAACCAATATGCCGCCGGCCTTTTCCCCGGGGGTTGCCCCGGGAACGCTTTTTCTATAAATTATTCAGGAAGACCGAAGAAAGGGAGGAGAGAAACCATGCCGGTCTATGAATTTCGCTGCCGGGACTGCCGGCGGAAATCTTCCTTTCTTATCCTTTCGGTAAAGACGCCTTTTGAGGCCCGCTGCCAGCATTGCGGCAGCTTGAATCTTACCAGGCTTATCTCCCGGGTTGGAATTTTGAAGTCCGAAGAAAGCCGTCTGGAAAGTCTGGCGGACCCCTCCAGGCTGGGAGAGCTGGACGAGAAAGACCCCAAAAGCCTGGCCCGCTGGATGAAAAAATTCGGTCGGGAAATGGGCGAGGAGCTGGGACCGGATTTTGATGAAGAAATCGACCGGGCGGTAGAAGAATCTGAAAAGGGGAGCGAAGCGGAAGGGGAGGAGGAGACGCCGACCTTTGACGATTCCGAACCTTGAGGGCAACAGACAGTCACTGGTCTGAGGTTGGCGGGAGCGGTCGAAGAGAAAAAGAACAAAAAGAAACATAAGGAGAAACTCGATGGAATACCTGCTGGCCTTTATTCTGGGAGCTGTTTTCGGAGCGATGGCGGTGGTTCTGGTTAATTATTTTCAGAGACACCGGGCCCGGGAGCTGGCCCAGGAACTCCTCAACCAGACCCAGCAGCAAAAGATGCAGGAACTGGAAATTTTGCTCAACAGAGTTAAGGACGCCTTCGGCTCGCTGTCGATGGAGGCCCTGAAAAAAAGCACCGAAGAGTTTCTCAAGGTGGCCAACGAGGTTCTCGGCCGGCAAACCAGGAGCGGGGAAATGGAGCTTGAGGGAAAAAAGAAATTGATCGACCAGACCTTAGAGAGCATGAAGTCTGACCTGCTCCGGGTTCAGAATCTGATCACCGAGTTTGAGAAGGACCGGGCGGCTAAATTCGGACAGCTCGAAAAGCAGCTCAACCTGGCCCTGGAGCAGACCAACCGGCTCCAGGAGACCACCAATCAGTTGCGGCAGGCGCTGGCCAGCACCAGGGCCCGCGGCCAGTGGGGGGAAAGAATGGCCGAGGATATCCTGCGGCTGATGGGTTTTGCCGAGGGAATAAATTACGTCAAGCAGCAGGCGATAGAGTGCGGGCGGGAGCGGCCCGATTACACCTTCTTCCTGCCTCAGGACCGAAAAATAAATATGGATGTGAAATTCCCGCTCGACAATTACCTTCACTACCTTGAAGCTCAGGGAGAAGCCGAAAAAGAAAATTTCAAACAGTTGTTTCTGAAAGATGTCCGGAACCGGATCAAAGAAGTTACCAACCGGGATTACATAAATCCCGAGGAAAAGACCCTGGATTATGTTCTGGTTTTTATCCCCAACGAACAGGTCTACGCCTTTATCAACGAACACGACCGGGGACTTCTGGATGAAGCTCTGAAGAAAAAGGTCATCCTGTGTTCGCCCATCACCCTTTATGCGGTGCTGGCCATCATCCGCCAGGCAATGGAAAATTTCAACCTGCAGAATACGGCCGGTCAGATACTGAAACTGCTGGAATCTTTCTACAAGCAGTGGCAGCTTTTCGTCCGGTCGCTGGAAAAAATGGGCAAAAAAATATATGAAGCCCAGCAGGAGTATGAGAACCTGAATTCCACCCGGAAGAACCAGCTGGAAAAACCGCTGCGTCAGATTGAAAGCATAAAAAGACAGGTCAGCCCGGAGATGCTGGAAGGCGAAGCCGTCCCGGTCGAAGCCGAACTGGTCGAGGGCGAAGAAGCGGGGGAGAATAACCGGGGAAGCGGAGAATCCTCATCGGATAAATAGAATTTTAAGAAGCCTTCGGTCAGGAACCTGTTATCTAAGGTTAATGATTTTGTGGGGGGTATCGTTATGCGGCGCATTATTTTCCGGCCCGGGCGGATAATATAGCTCTGACCGCCACAGGCTTAAAAAGCGGGCCAGCCGGCTGCCGGGTCGTTTATCGAATTGACTCTTACGCTTCTGATTTCTGATGTCGCTGATAGACAATGACCTCCCGCCGACCGGCCCGGTACGGTTCCCGCGGAAACCGGTCGCCTGATAATACCTTAATTGTCTTTCTTTACTTCAGGCTTCTTGAGGAGCAGAAGAGCGAAGGTAGCCGCCAAACAAAGCAGGCCCGAGACCACAAAAGCCAGGCGGTAATCGCCGACCACCAGCGACCTGACGGATTCTTCGCCGGCCTGGCGGATTTCTCTGATTTTGACGACGGCTGAAGTTTTCATCAGGGCGGCCGCCAGGTAAGGGCCGAGCAGACCGCCGACACCATAGGCGCTGAACATCCAGCCGTAGTTGGCTCCATAGTGGCGGGTGCCGAAATAATCGGCAGTCACGGCCGGAAAGACGGCCAGAAAACCGCCGAAACACAGTCCGACCAGCGAAATGCCCATCAGGAATAAAGAAAAGGGCTTCAGAAGATTAAAGGTCAGCATGGTCAGGCTGCAGACGAGAAACATAGCTATCAGGGTGTTTTTCCGCCCGGCCACATCCGAAACTTTTCCCCAGACAATTCGTCCCAGGGAGTTAAAAATGGCCAGAATGGAAACAGCCAGAGCTCCGGCCGAGGCGATTTGGTTGAAGGCGGCCGAATCGACTCCGGCTGTTAAACTCGAAAGAGCAAACGATTGCCAGATGGGCGAGGCTTTCATGATGATCATCAGGCCGGCGGCGCATCCGGTGAGATAGATTCCCCAGAGCAGCCAGAACTGCCGGGTTCGCCACATTTCAGACGGAGAAAAATCCACCTTGAGGTCGGCCGAACCTTCCGTCCGGACCGGCGGATTCCAGCCGGCCGGGCAGTATCCCGGCTCCGGATTCTTAAGCAGTAAGGCGCCAAGGGTGATGGTGACCAGAAAAATGAGGCCGAGGATCAGGAAAGTATTGAATAAACCGGCCTGCGGCAACGCAAAAAGGCTCTGTCCGAAAAGCTGGTATGGTCCTCCGGTTATCAGGGCTTTGGCCAGGGGGGCAAAGAAGAAAGCTCCGGCTCCGAAGCCGGCCACAGCCAGACCGGTTATCAGCCCCCTCTTATCCGGAAACCACTTGACGCAGGTGGCGATGGGGCAGACGTAGGCCGCTCCGATGCCCAGGCCGCCAATCACTGAGTAGGTGACAATCAACCAGACCAGGGCCGTCCCGGGGGCGAAGGAAGCTGTAAACCTGGCCAGAATCAGACCCGCTCCCAGCATCAAGCCGCCGGCAATGGCCACCGGCCTCGGCCCGGTTTTATCCTGAATCCGGCCGGCGATTATAACCGCCAGGGCAAAGCAGGCTAAGATTATCTGAGCCGGCAGGGTAACCTGGGTTTCCTTCCAGGACGGGAAATGCGTCAGCAGAGGAGTCTGGAAAACGCTCCAGATGTAAACAGCTCCCAGACTGACCTGGATGATAAGAGCTCCAAGGACTACAAACCACCTGTTTTTCATCTACACCTTCCTATAATGCTATTTTTAGAGACGGGGACCGAAAATCTTAGTCCCGATACGCACCCTGGTAGCCCCTTCTTCTATGGCCACCCGGTAGGAGTTGCTCATGCCCATTGACAGAATTTTGAGCTCGGTGCCGGGAAGGTTCAGTTTCTTCAGTTCCTGGAAGAGCTGACGGGTCAGCCGGAAGTAGGGTCTGGCTTCTTCCGAATCGCCTTCGAGGGGGCCCATGGTCATCAGACCGCTCAGCTTAAGCTGCGGGAGGTTTATGATGACCCGGGCTAACTCTTCTACTTTCTCCGGCAGGACTCCGAATTTTTGCGGCTCCCGCCCGGAGTTGACTTCAATCAGAACCGGCATGGTTTTGGAAAGAGCGGCGCATCGTTTGTTAATCTCCTCGGCCAGCGCCACCGAATCGACCGTTTCGATGAGGTCAAAAATCTCCACAGCTTTTTTAACCTTGTTTTTCTGAAGATGACCGATAAAGGACCACTGAACCCTTCGGCCAATGACCTGAAAGGCTGCGGCCGCTTCCTGAACGTAATTTTCGCCTACTATTTTGATTCCACCTTCAATGGCCGCCAGGATTTTTTCGGGTGTTTGCTGCTTAGCGGCCGCCACCAGCTCCACTCCCGGGGGCAGTTCCCGCAGCATCTGTCTCACGTTGTCTTTGATTTGTTCCAGTGTGACCTCGCTCATCCGGGTTTTCCGGTTAAATCAGGATGAATTATACTTAAACCGGCCCCGCCTCTCAAGGGAATCCGCATCCCGATGAAAATTTTACCGTGGCCGGAAAAGTTGATAGACTTAAACAAAGAGGCGGCATAAAATAATTTATGTTAAAGAGACGGGAAGGAGACGGGAATGACCATCAGGGAGCAGATAGAAGATATCGAAAAGAAAATTCTGTCGCCCCTGGCCTGTTTGAGTGCTAAAAGTAAGGGGCGGCTGCGGGCCGAGCAGCCTCATTCTATACGAACCGCCTTCCAGAGAGACCGCGACCGTATCATCCACTGCAAATCCTTCCGCCGGCTGAAGCATAAGACTCAGGTTTTTCTCTCGCCTTTTGGAGACCATTACCGCACCCGACTGACCCACACTCTCGAGGTGTCGCAGATTGCCAGAACCATCGCCCGGGCGCTGCGCCTGAATGAAGACCTGACCGAAGCCATAGCCCTGGGACATGACCTTGGACACACCCCGTTCGGCCACGCCGGCGAAGAAACTCTGAACGAGCTCTTGCCGGGCGGTTTCTGCCATTACGAACAGAGCCTGAGAGTGGTCGACAAACTGGAGTACGACGGCAAAGGGCTTAATCTAACCTTCGAAGTTCGCGACGGCATCAGCCGGCATTCCAAAGGCCGAGGGGAGATTCTTGATGACGACCCGGAAAGCATGCCGACCACTCTGGAAGGCCAGGTGGTCAGGATTTCCGATGTTATCGCCTACGTCAACCACGACCTGGATGATGCCTTAAGGGCCGGGCTGGTTGAAGAGGACAGCCTGCCAACGAAATTGATCGACATTCTGGGCAAATTGCACGCTACCAGAATCGACCGGCTGGTGATGGATGTGGTGGACAGCAGCCTGAAAAACAGGCTGGAGAGAATTGCCATGAGCCCGAAAATCTACCAGGCGCTGATCGACCTGCGCGATTTTCTCTATGAACGCGTCTACTTAAATCAGGAGGCCCGAGCGGACCTGATAAAAACCGGCAAAATAATAAGAGAACTTTACGATTATTTCCTGAAAAATCCGGGCGACTGGATCAAGGATTATCCGAAAGGAGACCCGCTCGAGAGAAGGGTAGCCGATTTTATCGCCGGGATGACCGACCGCTATGCCCTCAGCATCTATGAGCAAATTTTCCTCCCCGGCACCCGGTTTTAAGCGAGGGCGGCCATAAATTTTTCGGCCACTTACAAGCAGGGCCGCCTTTCCGGCCCCGGCAGTCTTCATAGATTTTCGCCATGGCCCCGACTTCCGGGCAGTGATTTAGAGCCGGCCCGGCATTCTAATAATGGATCATCTCCTGGCCGGTTGATCAAAAAATATCCAGCCCAATAACTATCGGGTTTCACTGGGCTGAGAACGGGATTTAAGGCACAGCCTCAAAGTGAGAATAATTAAAACATCCGCTCAGCGTTTTGCTCAGCCGCAATTTTGACCAAAAGAGGGATCATCTCTGTTTCATTGATTTGCGGCCATGCTGACAGGAGGGTGGGGCAGTGGCCTCTTTTCGCTCGCAGAGACAGCCTTTCCCGGAGGTGCAAAAGTAAAGCGAGGACCGATGGCAGGGAGCTTTTACAGAGACTGCTTGATAACTTGATCCATCAGGCTGGAAATGAGGTCGGGTAAATGGACAAATTTCGGTCAGTCTGCTATATTTTATGCCAGTTAACTTTCTTTCGAAAAGATTTCCTGGAGGCAGTTCATGAAGGGAACGGATAATGTTTTGCTCCAGGTAAGAAATCTATCAAAAACATTCAATTCTTTTCAGGCTGTAAAGAATGTCTCCTTTGAGCTATATCCGGGAGAAATTCTGGGTCTTCTCGGCCCTAACGGTGCCGGAAAAACTACTATTATTCATATGCTCCTGGGACTGACTTCTCCAACTTCAGGAGAAATCCGCATTTTCGGAATGAACCCCTTAAAATCGAGAGAAAGAGAAAAAATTCTAAACCGCATGAATTTTTCCTCGACTTACGTGGCTATGCCTTATTCGTTAACCTTGAGGGAATCTCTGACGGTTTTTGCCAGGCTTTACGGAGTGAAAGAGGCCCGGGCCAGGATCAGCTACCTGATTGAACAGTTTGACCTGAAAGATGCGGCTGACCGCCCGGTTAGGACTCTGTCCTCAGGCCAGATGACCAGGCTCAACCTGGCCAAAGCCTTCATCAACCAGCCTGAAATCCTGCTGCTGGATGAGCCCACGGCCAGCCTCGACCCGGATATTGCCGACCGGACCCGCAGCTATCTGCTGGAAATGAAACAGACCAAAAAGATGGCCATACTTTATACCTCCCACAATATGCAGGAAATGGAACAGATTTCGGACCGGCTGCTTTTCCTGCACCAGGGCGAAATAATTGCCCGGGGTTCGCCGGACGATTTGATTTCCAGGTTTAAGGGCGAAGACCTGGAAGATGTTTTTCTTAAGGTGGCCAGGGAGGTGAGGCTATGAAGTGGCATCGCATCTCGGCTATGTTCCTGCGCCACATTTACCTCTATCGCCACAGCCTGACCAGGTTGGTGGAGATATTCTACTGGCCGCTGCTTGATCTCCTGGTCTGGGGCTTTGTCAGTCTTTATATAACCAAGCTCTCAGGGAACGGAGAGACCACCCCGAATTTTCTGGGCATTTTCTTAGGGGCCCTGATCCTCTGGGATATTCTGTTCCGGTCGCAACAGGGAATTTCAGTTTCTTTTCTGGAAGAAGTCTGGGCCCGCAATTTCCTGAACCTGTTTGTCAGCCCTTTGACCATCGGCGAGTATCTGGTGTCGCTGATGCTGGTGGCGGTTTTCAAGGTGGTGGTGGTTTTCCTGATCAGCGCCCTGCTGGCCTGGATGCTCTATTCTTTTAACCTGTTCATTATCGGCATTTATCTTATTCCCTTCATGTTGAGCCTGGTGATTCTGGGCTGGGCCATCGGCATTCTGACCACCGGGTTGATTCTGAGGTTTGGACAGCAGGCCGAGGTTCTGGCCTGGGGAGTGGCTTTTCTTTTCCAGCCGATTTCGGCCGTCTTCTATCCGGTTTCCGTGCTGCCGAAATTCCTGCAAAAGCTGGCTCTGGTGATTCCGGCCTCCTATGTGTTTGAGGGGATGAGAGCCATAATATTTGGAAGGACCTTTCCGGCCGATAAATTGCTCAAAGCTTTTGCTCTGAACGCGGTCTATCTGGGGCTGGCCCTGGTCTTCTTTTTCCGGATGTTCAAGCAGGTAAGAGCCCGGGGCCTGCTGGCCAAGATGGGCGAATAAAAAGAGTCGGTGCCTCCCGACTCCAGAGGAAATCTTAGTACTATTCGGCCGGCTAATTTTATTTTGACCTGCTGATGGGCAAGGAACAAAAATTTTTTGAGCAATTTTCCTTGTGAGCGGCGGCTTTAAAAATTATAATAAAGGCTAATTTTTCAAGGGAGTAAAATGATGGCCTCTGTATCCGTTCTGGAGAAAATCGCCCGTCGGTTGAGGATCCATTCCTTAAAAATGACCACGGCCGCCGGCTCGGGACATCCGACCACCTGTCTGTCGTCGGCCGATATCATGGCCTGCCTATTTTTCCATGAGATGCGCTATGAGGTGAATGACCCCTTGGCCTGGGGAAATGACGAATTCGTCCTGTCCAAGGGGCATGCCGCCCCCATCCTCTGGGCCGCTTATGCCGAAGCCGGAATTATTCCCGTCGATTCGTTGCTTGACCTGAGAAAAATCAGCAGCGACCTCGAGGGGCATCCGACACCGCGGGTGCCGTGGGTCAAGGCCGCTACCGGCTCCCTGGGACAGGGGCTGTCGGTGGGCGTCGGGCTGGCCCTGGCCCAGAAGCTGGCCGGAGTTAAGGCCAGGACCTTTGTCTTGATGGGCGACGGAGAGTGCGCCGAAGGAGCCGTCTGGGAAGCGGCCAACGCCGGACGCGAATTTCAGCTCGGGAATTTAGTGGCCATAGTCGACATCAATCGTCTCGGTCAATCGGACCCGACGATGCATCAGCACGACCTTAAGGCTTATGCTCGCAAGTTCAAGGCCTTCGGCTGGGATGTTTATGAAATCGACGGCCATAAGATCGAAAAGATTCTGGAAGCTCTGGCCGCGGCCAGAAAAGGCTCTTCCAGCCCGAAAGTTATTCTGGCCAGAACGATAAAAGGCAAAGGAGTATCCTTCGTTGAGGATAAAAACGGCTGGCACGGCAAGCCGCTGAAACCGGAGGAGCTGGAAAAAGCGCTGGCTGAGCTCGGCCCGATGCCGGAAGTCGACTCTAAAAAATATGTTAGAAGCCGCGAGCGAGTAAAGGGGCCGAAGTGGAGTGATTCGGCAGAGTTTGGCCTTCCCGAATATCGGGAAAAAACCGCCACCCGTCTGGCTTACGGTCTGGCCCTGGAAAAACTCGGCCGGGTAAATAACCGGGTGGTGGTGATTGACGGAGATGTCAAGAACTCAACCTATGCCGACCGGTTCTTTGCCGCCTATCCGGAGAGGTCATTTCAATCCTTCATAGCGGAACAGAATATGGTCGGAATGGCCATGGGTCTGGCGGCCAAGGGATTCTGGCCGTTCGTGGCCACCTTTGCCGCTTTTCTCACCAGAGCCCATGACCAGGTCAGGATGGCCGCCTATTCTTTTTCCAACATAAAATTCTGCGGTTCTCATGTGGGAGTCAGCATCGGCGAGGACGGGCCCTCGCAGATGGGTCTGGAAGACCTGGCCATGTTCCTGCCCATCCCCGACTGCCTGGTGTTTTATCCGTCCGACGCCGTGTGCGCCGAAAAATGCGTCAGGGAAGCGGCCGGGTATAAAGGGCTGGTTTATATCAGAACCACCAGACCGGCCACGCCCATTCTTTATCCGCCGGATGAAGAATTTCCGGCCGGCGGGGCCAAGGTGCTGAGGAAAAGCGACAATGATGCGGTGACGGTGATTGCGGCCGGTATTACCGTTCACGAAGCTCTTAAAGCCTATGAACAGCTTAAGAAAGAAGGCTTGAATATTAGGGTTATCGATGCCTACTCGGTTAAGCCGATCGACCGGGAGACTATCGTCAAGTCGGTTTCTGAAACCGGCGGACGGGTGGTGGTGGCGGAAGACCACTTCGAGCAGGGCGGGCTGGGAACCGCCGTGGCTCTGGCGCTGCTTGAGAAAAAATTCTGGAAGCATCTCTGTGTCCGGGAGCTGCCGCGTTCGGGCAAGCCGGAAGAACTTCTGGCCAGATACGGGATCGATGCCGCAGCCATAACGGCCGCGGTGAAATCTCTCCTTTAATTGCAGAAAATAATTGCCCGTTCAGGCTGATTTATGGAGTCAGGCGCTGTCGGCAGGCGAGATAGTAAGAAAAAGCATAAACAATCGGGAACGATTCTTGTTTAAATCTTATGTCTGAACAGCCGGAATGCCGATTGACTGGAAGCAAGGCACTGCCGGTGGTCGGGAAAATAAAAGGTGTTCTGTGTATAATAATTATCCTGTTTATTTTTGTTTGAAAATTTTTATGGCCAGGGAAGGTGATTTATGTACGGCCGGATTGATGAATCTCTCCTGACTGAACTGGTGGCCCTCTGCGGCCAGAACAATGTTCTGAGCTGCCGGGATGAGGTCTGTGGCTATGCCTATGATGAATACGTCTGTCAGCCGGACGGTTGCGCTCCGGAAGTGGTGGTCAGACCCGGCAGCGCAGAAGAAGTTTCGGCCGTCCTGAAGCTGGCCTCGGAGCGCAGGATAGCGGTGACTCCGCGGGGCGGGGGAACGGGACTGGCCGGAGGCTGTGTCCCGGTTTACGGCGGAATTGTGCTGTCGATGCAACGGATGAACAGGTTTCTGGAACTCGACCGCAAGAATCAACTGGCGGTGGTCGAGGCCGGAATCACCCTGGGTGAGTTCATCCAGGCGGTCGAAAGGGAAGGATTTTATTTCCCGCCTCATCCCGGAGATGAAGGAGCCATGTTCGGGGGCATGATCGCCACCAACGCCGGCGGCAGCCGGGCCGTTAAGTACGGCAGCATCCGAAATTATATCCGCGGACTGGAAGTGGTGCTGGCCGACGGCCAAATCATCCATCCCGGCGGCAAATTAATTAAGAATTCAACCGGATATAATCTGGTAAACCTGTTTATCGGTTCGGAAGGGACACTGGGAATCATTACCCGGGCCATCGTCCAGGTGATGAGCCGGCCGACATTCTTGAGGACCATGGTTATACCGTTTGGCGGCATTGAGCAGGCCATTGACAACGTGCCGCTGATTTTTGAAAAGGGCATCGTGCCCATGGCCGTGGAGTTTGTCGGGCTGGATGTCATCAGTTTGAGCGAAAAACATCTTAACCTTAACTGGCCAACCCACCAGGGAGAGGTCCATCTGATGGTCATTGTGGATTCGCCGTCTGAAGACGACCTCAGCCGCCTGACCGACCAGATTGCCGATGTGGTTCTGGAAAACGGAGCCCTGGATGTTTTTGTGGCTGATACGCCGGCCAAGCAGAATGAAGTTCTGAAGATTCGCTCGGAAATTTATGAAGCTATCAAGAAAGAGACGGTGGACATTCTCGATATCTGCGTGCCGCGATCCGAAATTCCCGGGCACGTGAGGAAAATCCAGGAAGTGGCCAGAAAATATGACCTGTGGATTCCGGTCTTCGGGCATGCCGGAGACGGCAACGTCCATTCCCATCTGATGAAGGCCAGATATGAGAACGGACAGATAGTGCCGCTCGACCTGGAGGAGCTGAGGCCGAAACTGGAAGCGGCCCGAGAAGAGCTTTTCCGGGACGCCGGCAGTCGGGGCGGGGTCATTTCCGGGGAACACGGCATCGGGCTTTACAAAAAGAAATACCTGCCGCTGTCACTGGAAGCAGCCCAGATTGAGGCCATGAAAAAAATAAAGGAAGCCCTGGACCCGAAAGGGATACTGAATCCCGGTAAAATCTTTTAAGACTTGAAAAGCCGGGAAGCCGTCTTAGATTCCGGATTTTTGGTGGCTGGATAAAATCCGGCCCCTCTCAACTTTAGAGATCCGTTACCGGGTTATTTCCAAAATTCGCAACCGCCGGCCCGGGCCGGCTGAACAGAAGGGGCCGCCGTTAATTTATCTGCTACTCATTTCTGCCCGTTCTGCACGAAATTGAAGCCAAAGCCGAACGCCGCAGGGGAGAGGCCGGTCTGTCTATTTTTGGTTTTTAACTGCCTCAAATTTATTTTTTTATTTTATAGCTTTAGTTGCTCCCGACAAAAGACTTATAGTATTGACAGGCTTGACTTTAGCCTGGTCTGATTCCTGTCCGGCCGGGCTGAAGAAAATGGTTGCAAAAATCCTGCCTTTGAGTTATTTAAAAATCAAGTTATCCAGAGGGGAATGAATGGCATCATGGAGGTTATGATGGAGTTTGAAAGAATAACCGAAATTTTCGTGCTTCTGGAAAACAAACCTTCCGTTCTGGGAGAGCTTCTCTGCCAGCTGGCTGAAAACGAAATAAACGTTGAAGCCATCGGGGTTTTCCAGGATTCGGCCAAGATATACACCAAAAACCTGAATAAGGCGATAAAAATTCTAAACAAGCTCAACTACACCACCGACATGCGGGATGTACTGCTTATTCACCTGGATGACAGGCCGGGGGCCCTGGGAGAGGTAGCCACCAGAATCGGCGATGAAGGCATCAACATTGAATACTGCTACGGCACTCTGAGCCAGACCGGGAACAAAGTCGCCGTGGTCATGGATGTTTCCAACCTCGACCGGGCGATGAAAATCCTGGAAAGCGCCGCCCAGAAGCCCTGAGCGGCCGGCCGACCCGTTTACAAATTCCGGTTTTCGGCTAAAATGAATTAATCGGGAGGAACTGAAATGTTTTATTTTGATTATACTTTCTGGCTGTTGATTCCGGCCCTGCTGTTTGCCCTTTATGCCCAGAGCAAGGTTAAATCGACCTTTACCCGCTTCAGCCAGGTTTCTTCTGCCTCCAGACTGACCGCGGCCGAAGCCGTCTCCGAGATCCTGCGCTACAGCCCGGCCAGCGATGTTCAGATTGAAAGAGTGCCGGGTCACCTGACTGACCATTATGACCCCAGGAAAAAAGTCCTCCGGCTGTCGGACAGCGTTTTTCACAGCACCTCCATTGCCGCTCTGGGAGTGGCTGCTCACGAGGCCGGTCATGCCATACAGCATGCCCAGAGATATTCTTTTCTTATGATGCGCAACGCTTTTTACCCGATTGCCAGTCTTGGTTCCAACCTGGCCTTCCCTCTATTTTTTATCGGACTGGTCTTCAGCGGTGGCGGAACAAAAATTTTGATGGATGTGGGGATATTGCTGTTCAGCGCGGCTGTTCTCTTTACGGTCATTACCCTGCCGGTGGAGTTCGACGCTTCCAGGAAGGCCCTGGCCATTTTGAGGGAACGCGGTTTTCTGAATGCGGCCGAACTCAACGGAGCCCGGTCGGTGCTCAGAGCCGCAGCCCTGACCTATGTGGCCTCGACGGCCATGGCCGCCATCCAGCTGCTGCGGATGATTTTAATCCGGGGTTCCCGGGACTGAGCTCCCGGCTGAAAGATTCTATCAATCCCGGAACGCAAGAATATCTATCGAAATCTGCTCCAGGCCATATTTCGGTTCTTTATGCTCTCTTGTTGCCTGACCGTAATCATTTTCCTGATCGATTGGAAAAAGATATTGACTGGATTTATTCAGGGTGGTAAAAGAGTGAAATAATTGCAATGAGAAGGAGGTGCCGGATGAAAAAATCGGCCAGATTAATAACCACTATGGCAATTCTTCTTGTGCTGGCTCTGCCGGTCCTGGCCCAGACCCCTCCCGATAAATTTCTCGGACATCGGGTAGGCGAGGACCGCAAGCTGGCTGACTACGCTCAGATCAAGGCTTATTTTGAACTGCTCGATAAAGAATCACCCAGGCTCACTCTGGTCAATATCGGAAAGACCACGCTCGGCAAAGACATGGTCATGGCCATCATCACCGATGAAGAGAACATGAAAAATCTCGACCGTTATCGGGAGATCGCTCGCCGCCTGAAAGAGGCTCGCGGTCTCAGTGAGGACCAGGCCCGTCAGCTGGCCCGAGAGGGAAAAACCATCCTGATGATTACCTGCTCGCTGCATGCCACCGAAATCGCCGCTTCCCAGATGTCGATGGAGCTGGCCTATGACCTGATTACCGGTAAAGGATTTTTTGATGTCAACCAGGCCCTCAAGGATGTCATTCTGCTGCTCGTCCCGACCATTAACCCCGACGGCCACCAGATGGTGGTCGACTGGTATCGTAAGTACGTAGGAACCAAATACGAAGGCGGCAACATGCCCTGGCTGTATCATCCCTATGCCGGCCATGACAACAACCGCGACTTTTTCATGTTCAACCTGGCCGAAACCCGGGCCGTAAATAAAGTCCTTTATCATGACTGGTTCCCCCAGATTCACATTGACGAACATCAGATGGGCTCCAACGGGGCTCGCCTGTTCGTTCCGCCGTTCATGGACCCGCCGCTGCCCAACGTCCATCCGCTGCTCTGGCGCAGCGTCAATCTTTGCGGCATCAACATGGCCTATGACCTGCAAAAACACGGTTACAAGGGCGTTGTCCACGGCCGCAGCTATACCGGCTGGTGGATCGGAGCCTGCGACGACACTTCCTGGCTGCACAACGTGGTCGGGCTGTTGAGCGAAGCAGCCTCGGTGCGCGTAGCCAGTCCGATCTACATAGAGCCGACGGAAGTTCCGAATGAGTATTATCAAAAACGTATGGACTTCATAGACCCCTGGCCCGGCGGCTGGTGGCGGCTGCGCGATGTAGTAGATTACGAGCTGACTCTTTCCAAGAGCCTGCTTAAAACCGCCTGGCTCCACCGGGAAGATTTTCTGTTTAATTCTTATCTTATGTCCAAACAGAGCATAGAAATCCGGGAAAAGAATCAGCCCTTCGCCTTCGTCATCTCCGGAGAGCAAGCCGATTATCTGACCACTCTAAAAATGATCGAAATCCTCCAGCTGGGCGGAGTGGAAGTTCACCAGGCCGGCAAAGATTTTATTGCCGACGGAAAATATTACCCGGCCGGGTCGTTTGTGGTTCTGACCGCTCAACCCTACCGGGCTTACGCCTGGGCCCTGCTGGAAAAACAGAAATATCCCGACCTCAGACAGTATCCCGGCGGACCGCCGGTTCCTCCTTATGACAACGCTGCCTGGACCCTGCCTTTGCAGATGGGCGTTCGCTGCGACCAGATTGACAAAGAATTTGAGGCACCCCTGGTCAGGCTGGAAAAAGTTGTCTACCCGAAAGCCTCGGTTCCGGACTCGGCTTACCTGGCCCTTGACCCCCGGTTGAACGCTTCTTATGCCGTAGCCTTCGGTCTGCTCAAAAACAAGGCCGAGGTCTGGAGGGCAAAGGTCGGGCTTAAAACTACGGACGGGATGCTTCCGCCCGGAACTTTTCTGGTGAAGAATTCGCCGGAAGCGAGAAAAGCCCTTGACGGTTTGCTGGCCAGGTGGCCGATCCCGATCAAGGGCCTGGCGGACATATCCGGAGTCGACAAAGCCGCGGTTAAATTCCCGCGGGTAGCCATCTACCAATCGTGGCGCGGCAACATGGATGAAGGCTGGACCAGATACATGCTGGATGACCTGGGCATCGAATACACGGTGCTCCACAACAAAGACTTCAAGGGTACAAAGGACAGGAAGGTCAACCTTAAAGCCGGCTTTGACGTTTTAATCTTTGCCAGCGAAAATGTTGACCTCATCAAGACCGGACGCCCCGGGCAGCAGTCTGAATTCGCCCGTTTCTTCAGAGCCGGAACAACTCCGCCCGAGTACGAGGGCGGCATAGACAAAGAGGGGATAGATGCGGTCAGGTCCTTTGTGGAGGAAGGCGGGGTGCTGATCACTCTGAACCAGGCCGTCGAGCTGGCCACCCGTGAGCTGGGAGCTCCGGCTCGCAACGCGCTGAGCGGAGTGGACCGGACCAAATTTTTCTGCCCGACTTCCATTCTCAAGCTCAAGGTGGATAACTCTTCTCCCCTCGGTTACGGTCTGGACGAAGAAGTCGGGGCCATCTTTTCCCAGAGCCTGGCCCTGGAAACCTGGACCCCGCCCGCGGACTGGGACAGAAAGGTTGTAGCTCATTATCCTGAAGACGGCGTTTTGATGAGCGGCTGGTTGCTGGGAGAGGATTATCTGGCCAGAAAAGCGGCCGTGGTGGATGCCAGATTGAAAAAAGGGCACATCGCCCTGATCGGCATCCGGGCGCAGCACCGGGCCCAGAGCCATGGCACCTATAAATTTTTGTTGAATGCCCTGTTTTATCCCGAAGGAATTTAGAGAACAGAAACAGAAGCTAACAGGCAAGATGATCTGAGAGAACGGAGCCGGCCGGTCGTTTACCGGTCGGCTCCGTCAGACTTAGAGACGCCTTTTCGGTAACCGGAGGCTGAAACGGCGACGATAGCTCGGGTGAAACTTGCGGCGCTCGTCGCCAACGGGCCTTATTATTCAGATTGGATATTTTTTCATCGAAGGTAAGAGCCTTGCGCTTCTCAGGCTGGGAACAGGTCGGGGAGCTGCCATAATTAGCTTAAAATGCCCCGGAAATGATAGAATAAGAGCTAATCTTTCTGACGCCGAATGCTGACGGAGGCGAGGATAATGACTGAAAGAATAGAGCTTAAGCTGGTAGTTAAATTTGGGCTGATAGCCGCGGGTCTGATTTTAATGCTGACCGCTTCCGGCCTGGCCGGAGAAGTTTTTCGCGGGCGTCTGTTGACTGAAAGAGCCCCCATAGAGCCTCCGGCGGTTGATGTTCTGATTGAGATTGAATCCTGGACGACCGCGGATGAAGTGTTCCAGTTTAGCGAGGTGATGGCCAGGTCGGGAATCGACAGCTTTTTGAACCTCTTTAATTCCACCAAAAAAGGCACGGTCCGTTTTCTGTATGCCCGCGGATACAATCTAACCATCCATATGGCTCAGGTTAAAGAAGAAGCGGATGGAAAGAAGAAGGTGATTTTGGTTTTCCGCCGCGAGCCCTGGTCGCAGGGGACTCAATTGGGAACGGCCAGATACTATTTTATGGTGATGGAACTCAAGCTGAATGAGCAGGGCAAAGGAGAGGGCCGATTCTATGAAGACGCCCAGATCCAGTTTGACATAACCAACGGCCTGGTTTTTATGGACACCTATGGAACCTCGCCCAAAATGATTCCGACAATTCGGGCAGTGAAGAAAAAATAAGATATAAGCGACAATCGGTTGTCCGGGCCCGGCAACCTTGCCCTCCTGAAATATGCTATAATCAAAGCGGCAGCCGTGCTAAGCGGGGAGCTAGCGGTGCCCTGTACCCACAACCCGCTCCAGTGGGGCTGAATTCCCGGTCGAGGCCGTGAGTCTTCTGGCCAGGGGCGTTTCCCGGGGCGATGAAGGTTCGGGCCCTGCGCAAAGAACCGGCTTCGAACCCCGCCAGGACCGGAAGGTAGCAACGGTAGGAGTCAGGCTCTTGTGTGGCAGTCAGCCTGGCCGGAGCTTGCGGGAGGCGAAACCCGCAGGGGAAGCGCAGTCGACGCCGGGTGCACGGCTGCTGTTATCTTTAATCCTGAGCCAATTGCCCAGAAAATATAATTGGCTAATGATGAATCAAGACAACCGGCAAACTCAGTTTACCGCAATTGCCGGTTATTATCTTATTGTCCGGTGAGACCTGGCTAATTATACAAGATAGAGCTTGGCCCGGTTTTCATGCCTGCCGGCGGGTGATCTATGGTCCGATTTCCTGCAGATTTTTTGTTCAAAGGGCTGCCCATCATCCCTGATTCCAGAACTGTGATTTTCAGAATCTATTGCTTTTTAAAACATCCCCTGATAATTCTGAGATGGCATCTGGAGGCATGCTTAACATCGAACTGAACGCTTAACCTATAGATTGAAAATCAATAAGTTGAAGAGCTATTATTTAATTATGATGGAGGGTATGAATGAAATCAGGAGGGATTTTCAGGCAATCAATAATTTTGCTTGGGAAATTTTTAATTCTGGCAGTATTCATCTTCAGCGGTCTTTCTTTAACTGCCAGCACGGATCTTAATGCCGGCCAGGATGAAATTAAGAAAGTCTATGCATCCTTCAAGCTTGAGGAGAAGTGGCGTCTTGATGCCGGCCAGCGTGAATTAATAGAAAGAGGTTTGTTTGATATAACCCGGTTGGTCGTGGGATCTGAAGGAGATGTCTACCTTCTGAATTCAGGAAGTAAGGGCGATATGGTCTTCGCAGTCGACAAAACAGGCCAGCTGCGGAAAAGCTTTGCCCGACAGGGGCAGGGACCGGGAGAACTGGAAAGACCGGCTGAGATGTTCCTGACAGTTGACGGCAATATTTTTGTCCTGGATTCTATCCGGGGAAAGATAGCCATTTTTAATCGGGAAGGAAGTTGCCTTGGGGAGATTAAAAGTCCTCCCGTAATGTTCTTTGTACATCCCTTACCCGATGGGAATTATCTCGGTCTGGAATCAACATACCGGGCAGAAGATAAAGAATGGGGCTTTTTCCTGAATTTTTATGATTCAGAATTCAGTAAGGTCAAAGAGCTCGATAGAATGGTCTATATGAATCCTCTAATAGGAAAAAAGGTCGAAGCAACTCCTCATAACATTATCTGCCAGGTTTCAGGCGGCAGAATATACTCGGCATACCCGGAAAGGGGCTATGAATTTCTGGTTTATAATCTTAGAGGGGAACTGATCAAGAGAATCAAAAGGACCTTCAGGAAAAGCACTGACCTGACAGACTATAAGAAGATAATTGATAGAGATATCGGCAACCTGAGCGGATTCGGGGTGTCTCTTATCTATCCGGAATACGCTCTGCCGTTCTATTCATACTTTACTGATGAAAACGGATACCTATTTGTGATGACTTTTAAGCCGGGAAACAGGGAAGGCGAGTATCTTTATGAAATTATCAGTCCTGATGGCAAACTGGTTAACACTGTCAGTTTGGGCCCTTCCTTCTCCAACTCCGTCATCCTGGCAAAGGTGTTCAATCAACAGCTCTATTTAGTTAAAGAAAAAGAATCAGGTGAGAAAGAGCTCATAGTTTACCGGATATATTAAGAAGGAACTCCGTTAGCTGTAATTACCCGGTTTCATAATTTTTATCTGCTGTATCTCGTCCGGATCGGGAAAACGATTTTGACCGCTAAAAGTATAGGGATGTTGAGTATGATTACATGTAAGGCATCTCAGACATTGTTATAATTAGATAAATTTTCAAATTAAGATGGCACTGCTCTTGACAGATTATTTTTTGGGGATTATATTTCTGACGAAATGAGAACTGAAGAGAGACAGAAAAAATCCCTGGAGCAAAAATTGGCTGTCATCTCTTCAATCCTGCCTCTTTTAACCATCCCTCAATCTTTCAATAATAATTTCTTCAATAACGTCCCCTTCTAAGGGGACGTGTCTGATTTACAGCCATCATCATATTTCCGCATCAGCTTTTTAAAAATTTTTGAACTTTAGAAATCACCGGAGGTTAAAAAATGATGGATATTACCCGACTGCTTGAAGATATGAGTTCAACTGAGCTTCGTCTGGCCATTCAGGTTCAGACGAAACTGATCAGACTGATCAGGGAATTTTTGTTAAGGGAAAAATTTGTTGAACTGCTGCCTGTTATCATCTCGCCGATCACCGACCCGCTGACCGATTTCCGGGTGAGGGGAGAGGTGGAATGTTATGGGTACAAATACCAGATTACCAAAAGCATGATTTTTCACAAACAGGCAGCACTCAAAGCTTTTCCCAGAATTTTTTGCTTCTCGCCGAATGTGAGAATTGAACCTGCTGAAAGACAGAATAGCGGGCGTCACCTGATCGAGTTTGTTCAGTTAGACCTGGAAGTAAGAGAAGCCACCCGCGAGGAAATCCTCGGGCTGGGCGAGAGACTCTTTTCATACGTGATTGAAGGAATAAGAAGGGAAGCGGAGGAGGAACTCACCCTGCTCGGTAGAAAACTGCCCGACTTCAAGCCTCCTTTCGAAAGGATTACTTACGAGGAAGCGGTCAGGGAATTTGGCCAGGATTTTGAATTAAAACTTTCAGCCGCCAGGCAAGAGCCCGTCTGGTTGCTGGATTTTCCGCTGGAAGTCAGGGAGTTTTATGACCGGGAATATGATAAAAGGCCGGGGGTGCTGGTTGACATGGACCTGATTTATCCTGAAGGTTACGGTGAAGCCCTTTCTGGCGGAGAACGAGAGTACCAGGTTGAGAGAATTCAGGAACGAATAAGGAAAAAGGGAATAGACCCTGAAGCCTATGCCATCTATCTGAGGCTGGCGGAAAGCGGTCTATATCCATCAGCCGGGTTTGGTTTTGGAATTGAGAGGCTGACCAGGTTCGTTTGCGGTCTGAAGGATATCGGCCGGACAAGGTTATTTGCCAAAAAACCCGCCCAGTTTTCTCTGTAATGTGTGCAGATGAATTCTACGGTCAGGCCAGTTCTTCCAGAAGTTTTCTGATGGTTTCCCGGGCTTTTTCGTCCGGCGGGAGAAGGGGCGCGCGGCAGGGGCCGCCGCAATAATCCCGCAGGTCGAGCGCGTATTTTATGGCCGGAATACCATAGGTTTCAGTGAGCGCGCGGTTAAGCGGTATAAGCCTGTACTGGAGCTTCCGGGCTTCTTCCCGGTTTCCGGCCTGGTAAAGCTCGTACAGTCTGACGCACAGCTCTGGCACCACGTTGGCCAGCGCCAGAATTGCGCCGCGGGCTCCCATTTCCAGCGCCGGGTACAGAATGCTGCCCGAGCCGGTAAGATATACAAACTCCGGCGAAACCCGGCTGACGACCTCTCCGAGATAGGCTAAGCTGCCGCCGCTTTCTTTAAGGCCGATAATGTTCGGGTGGCTGGAAAGTTCGACTACCAGCTCCAGCGGCAGCCAGATCTGGGTGTTCTGGGGAATGTTATAAAGTATCACCGGCATTTTAACCCTGTCGGCCACTTCAGTGTAATAAGCTTTGAGAGCTTCATAATTCATCCGGCTTTTATAATAATAAGGAGGCTTGATGAGCGCCGCTTCGGCTCCGGCTTCAGCCAGTCTGCTGGCGAGCTTGACTGTCCATTCTGCCGAGTCGCGTCCGCATCCGGCGATGATGATTTTATCGTTCGAAGCTGTCCTCCTGGCTTCCCTGACCAGCAGTTCCGACTCCTCGTCGTCGACGAACGGAGCTTCGCCGGTTGAGCCCATCACCACATAGCCGGCCAGCCCGGTCCGGTTGAATTTCTGGATGTTTTCCCTGAACTTTTCAAGGGCGATTTTCCCGCCTTCAAACGGGGTGGTCAGAGCGGCAAAAATTCCTTTGATGGCCGTTTTCATTCTGATTCTCCTGAAATAAAATTCATGAGTTTTTGCGAGATCGTTCTTTATTCCTCATGATTTCGATTTCTATTTCCCGCAGGGTCCTTTCGTCCAGGCCGAAATAATGTCCGATTTCGTGAAGAAGAACTTCTTCAATTCTTTCCTGGACCTGATCTTCATTCTCGCAGAGGCTCTCAATCGGCACCTTGTAGAGCACAATGACGTCGGGCGGAACATTTCCATAGTAAGACCCCCGATGCTTTAAGGGCACACCGTGGTAAAGCCCCAGCAAATTCTGTCCCGGCGGGGGATAGTCTTCGACCAGCACCGCTACATTCTTTATCTGCCGGGCATACCGGCGGGGAATATTTTTCAGGGCTTCTTCCACCAGCTCCCGGAATTTTTCCCGGCTCAACTGAATCATGCGGTTTTCCTCAAATCAATGAATATCGTAGCTAAAATTTAAGAAATATCAAAGCCGCGATTTAAGAGTTTTCCGGTTCCGACCCCCCTGAAAGATTTTAATAAAATTTTCAGTATTGTATCAGGCTGCGCTCTTAGCTGATGACTGAGGTCTGAAATCGCAAATAACCGGTCGGTTTCTCTTCTGAGCAGGTTATTTCTCTATGCCCTTTCTGGCCCTGACTCCCTTTTGGTAGTAATGCTTGCGGCAGACCATTTCGGTCACCAGGTCGGCCCGGGCGAGAATAGATTCCGGAGCGTAACGACCGGTCAGGATAACCTCCACGCCCTCCGGTTTCCGGTCCAGAAATTCGAGCACCTGTTTTTCCGAGAGCAGCCCGAGGTTGAGAGCGACATTGACCTCATCCAGGACGACCAAACGGTATTGGCCTGAGAGCATGGCTTGCAGGCATTTCTTAAGCCCGGCTGCGGCCAGGCGGTAATCCTGTTCCTCAAAATCCTCTGTTACCCTTAAGAATTTTTTTCTGCCGAATTGTTCTATGGTGATCAGGGGAGAAAGCTTGCGGGCGGCCAGAATTTCTCCGCTGGGCTGTCCCTTGAGAAACTGCCCGAAGTAAGTCCTGAAGCCGTGACCGGCTGCTCTCAGAGCCAGACCCAGCGCCGCGGTGGTTTTCCCTTTGCCGTCTCCGGTATAAACATGTATATAGCCGCGGACTGATGCCGCGGGAGATGTTTTCTCACCGCTGGAGCTGACGATCTTCTTTTTCATGATTAACTGCCTGAATACGAAACAGCCTGGTTATAGTCAGGCCAAAATATAGTTTAATATTGGACTTGAGTCAAATTTTTATCGTATGTTATAAGAGAGGGAGAAACATAAATTCCAGGTTGTTCATGAAGGCCTCACTCAAAGACCGGATCGAAGAAGCCAGCCGAAGAATAAGGAACCATGCTGTCTGGACGCCGTTGTCTGAATCGCTGGAGCTGTCGGCCAGGCTCGGGGGGCGACTCTTTCTCAAGCTGGAAAATACCCAGCCAACCGGTTCCTTCAAAATAAGGGGAGCCAGCAATAAGGTACTGGCCAACCTGGAGTCATGTCGGCAGCGGGGGGTGGTGGCCGCCTCCACCGGAAACCATGGCCTGGCGGTGTCTGAGGTCTGCCGGCAGGAGGGGCTGGCTCTGGAAGTCTTTGTTCCCGGCACCATCTCAGAAATCAAGAAGCGCCATCTGGAAGAGTATGGAGTCCGGCTGAGGATGATAGATGGCCCTTGTCAGCTGGCTGAAAATCTGGCCCGCCGGGAGGCAGAGCTCAGCGGCCGGGTTTTCGTCTCGCCTTATAATGATGAACAGGTAATTGCCGGCCAGGGCACCTGCGGCCTGGAAATTTTCCAGGACTGGCCCGAAGTGGAAGAGGTGGTGGTGCCGGTCGGCGGCGGCGGATTGATCGCGGGTTTAGCCTACTATTTAAAAGAACAGAAGCCTTCGGTCAGGATAACCGGGATAGAACCCGAAAATTCGGCTTATATTAAACATTCGCTGAGTCTGGGGCGTCTGGACAATGATTTTCCGGAGAAGCCGACCATAGCCGAAGCCGTGGCCGGGGGGCTGGAGGAAGGCTCGATGACTTTTGAACTCATCCAGAAATATGTCGACCGGGTGTTGACGGTCAGCGAAGAGGCGATTATCCAGGCCATCATAATTTCATTCCGTCTTCACCGCCAGCAGGTCGAGGGAGCCGGAGCTCTGTCCCTGGCCGGGATCAGGTCCTACCCGGAACTTTTTTCCGGCAAAAAGCTGGTGGCGGTAGTTTCCGGCGGCAACATTGAGGATAAACTCTGGGAGAAAATAGTCTTTTCAGGACAGATAAAAGCTTAAAAAGAGAAAAAAATATGAAAATGAGAAAAGTTTTCGGTTCCGGGCGTCTCTTATTATGGTTTACGGCAGCGATTATATTTTCGCTAACGATTATGACTGGATGTAAAGAAAGAGCGAATAAACAAGAAAAAGCTTCCGCCCCCTTCACCGTCGGCGTCATTCTGGCCTATGATTCGCCGACTTCGCTTGAAGTTTTAAGAAGTTTGCAGGCCAGGCTGGATGAATATCAGAAGGCCAGCCATGACCGACTGGAAATCGTTGTCCGGAGAGCCGGGGGGCAGGTTGCCCTTCTGCCGGAACTGGTTCAGGGCCTGGTTTCCAGGGCGGACCTTCTGGTTCCCATTTCGACCGCTGCCCTGCAGGCGGCTCTGATTGCCTCTGACCAGCGGCCGATCGTTTTTTCATCTGTGGCCAATCCCTATATCGTCCGGGCCGGCCGGACGGCGGTTGACCATGACCCCAGGGTAACGGGAGTCTGCTCCACCGCTCCCGTCAGGCAGGTTCTGGAATTGATACGCCGCGCGCTCCCTGAAGTGAGGAGGGTCGGAACCATCTGGACTCCCTCGGAAATAAATTCGGAGTACTACCTGGAGCTGATGAAAGAAGCGGCCACCGATCTGGGGCTGGAAATCATCAGTCAGCCCATCGGCGACGCCGGGGATATCATCCAGGCCGTTCAGGCTCTGGTCCGCGACCGGGTAGAAGCGCTGTTTCCGGTTTCCGATAACACCATCAATGCCAATTTTCCGGCCCTGGCCAGGCTGGCCGGCGAAAATCGCCTGCCGCTCTTTGCGGCCTTTGCCACCGGAGCCGAACTGGGCGCCTGCGCTTCCATGGGCTTTGCCTTCGAGGATATCGGCTTCAAAACAGCCGAACTGGTTATAAGAGTAAAGAATGGCGAGAGCCCGGCCAGGATTCCATTTCAGTATATTGACCGGGTCAGATTTTTTGTGAATGAAGAAGCTGCCGGGCTTCAGGGGGTCAGGCTGCCGGAATCGATAACCGGCAAAGCCGACCGGATAATCAGGATTTCGGACCGAGGGGGGCATCTGTCCCCGGCGGAGACAAGGGGTGCGGAATGAAATTTTTTAGAATTTTCAGAATTGTTCTGCTGGTGGCGATTTTTATGCTCCTGGGGGCCTTCATTCTTACCTATTTTACTTTCAGGTCTTCGTTGCCGGCCAGGAAGGATTCCCTCTCGATTCCCGGATTGCGCTCTGAAGTTACGGTTGCCTGGGACAGATGGGGCGTGCCTCATATCAAAGCCGACAATGAGCAGGACCTGTTTCTGGCCTCCGGCTTTATCCAGGCCAGAGAAAGATTGTGGCAGATGGAATTTCTAAGGCGGCTGGCTCATGGCCGCCTGGCAGAAATCCTGGGCAAGCCGGGGGAAAGATTTGACGTCCGGACCAGGGTTCTGGGAATACCGGTGGCCCTGGAGCGGGACTATCAGAAGCTGTCTGCAGAGATGAAGGAGCTGCTGTCGGCTTATGCCCGGGGGGTGAACGCTTACCTCGACAGCCTTAAATGGAAATGGCCGCCCGAGTTCATCATCCTCAGGTTCCGTCCTGAGCCCTGGCGGGTGGAAGATACGCTGGCCATAAAATTTGTGCTGGCCATGGGACTGGCGGCCGACCTGAGTTCGGAATTGCCCAGGATGAACATTATGAAACTGACCGGGCGTCGGGGGCTGGAAGTGCTGGAGCCGAACATAGATTTTCCGCCCGACCCGGAGGTCAGGCTGGACCTGCTTTTTCTGGGCCAGTCGGAACCGCCGATTCCGGCCGGCTCCAACAATTGGGTAATTTCAGGCAACCTGACCGAATCGGGTCAGCCGCTTCTGGCCAATGACCCCCATCTGGCCATTTCTCTTCCGCCCATCTGGATGGAAATAGGCCTGGAGAGCCCGGAATACAAAGTCTCCGGGGTCACTGTTCCGGGTGTGCCCATGGTGATTATCGGGCACAATCAGTACTTAGCCTGGGGTGTGACCAATTCCTATGTGGATGTCCAGGATATCTATGTGGAACAGGTAAACTGGGATACGGAATCTTACTTCCGGAATGGAGAATGGAAGCCCTTTACCTTCCGGCGGGAGGTCATCAAGATACCCTGGGAAAAGAATCCCAGGGTCATGAACGTCCGCTGGACGGAAGAAGGCCCGCTGCTCAACCCTTTCCTGATGAATTGCGAGATGCCCATAACCCTGCGCTGGACCATTTACGAAGGCGACCAGACCGTCTACGGACTGTACTTAATCAACCGGGCCCGCAACTGGGAGGAGTTCTGCCGGGGGGCCAGACTGTTTGAAAATCCTTCCCAGAATTTTGTCTATGCCGATGTCGCCGGCAATATCGGCTATTATCTGACGGGAAAGATTCCGGTCAGGAAGAAAGAGACGGCTGTCTATCCTTATCCCGGCTGGCGGGATGATAGCCTGTGGACGGGTTACCTGGCCGAGGAAGATAAGCCCAACCAGTTCAATCCTCCCTCCGGCTTCATCGTCACCGCCAACAGCGATCTTTATCCCCGGGGATATCCGCATTACCTGGGCTATGACTGGCTTATCTCCGACCGGAAAGACAGAATCCAGGAACTGATTGCCGCCCGCCCGAAACACTCGCTTGAGACCCTGATGGCCATCCAGAATGATGTTTATTCAAGAAGGGCTGAGCGGGTCAAGAAGGTCCTGAGCCAGATCAGACTCAGCCACCCGACCGCCGAGGAGGCCCGGAAGTTATTAACCCAGTGGGACGGAGAAGTCAGGGGAGGTCTGGCTCCGGCCATTTTTGAAGTGTTCTGGGAAAAACTGCAGGAATTAACATTCAGCGACGATTTCAGAGTCTATTATCAGCAGATTTCAGACTACTTCCGGTTCAAACAGGCAGGTCTGGAAAGGATACTGGATCAACCGGATTCCGGCTGGTTTGATAATAAAGAAACCGAGAAGGTCGAAACCAGGGAGGAAATGATTGAGAAAGCCCTGCTGGAGGCGATGTCCTACCTGCGGAAAGAGCTGGGACGAAACCAGGAGAAATGGGATTGGTCAGTCTTGCACGGCCTCCGCTACCGCCATATTCTGGGACAGAAATGGTTTCTGAGTTTCTTCAACGCCGGCCGTTTTCCAATGATCGGCGACGGGACCACGGTCCGGGCCAGTTTCGGGTCCGGGGGCTGGGAAACCACCGGGGGAGCTTCCTGCCGGCTGATTGTCGACCTGTCGGACCTGGATAAATCGTTGTCGGTGATCACCTCCGGCCAGAGCGGCCATTTTATGAGTTCTCATTATCAGGACCAGATTTCTCTTTACTTAAACAGCCTCTACCATCCCTGGATTTTTTCCGAGACGGCGGTCAGCCGCCATCTGGAACGGACAGAAAAGTTGCGGCCGGAGAAATAAACCGATTTTGCTTACGGTTCCAGGAGATAGCCGCCGCTGATGCTCAGGTGAGAATGAAGCCGGAGTCGTAACCGGTCCGCGGCTTCCCGGCAGGCCGTGGTCAGGCTGTGCCCGGCCGCCAGATAACAGAGTATGGCCGAAGACAGGAAACATCCGGTGCCGTGAACTTCGACCGGCAGTTTTCGCCTCTTGAACATAATAATCCGGCGGCCGTCGAACAGCACATCCGCCACCCGGTCGGGCAGATGGCCTCCCTTCACCAGACAGGCGGAGGAGGTCAACTCGCCCAGGCGCCTGGCGGCCTCGGCCATTTTTTCAGGGCTGTCGACCTTCCGGCCGAGAAGCAGCGAAGCTTCATTCAGGTTGGGCGTCAGCAGGGTGATTTTGCCGCTGATCGCTTTAAGATAATCTTTCAGGCTGTTTTTTTCCAGCAGCCAGCGCCCGGAAGAGGAACGGAAAACGGGGTCAACCACCACCGGCAGTTTCCGGTTCTCATCAAGTATGTTTTCCAGGGTCGGGAGCAACCTTCTGCTGCCAATCATTCCGACTTTAATTCCGGCCAGCTTGAAGTCCGAACGCAGCCTTCGGTACTGCCGGCTGACGAGCTCGGGCGACAGAGTCAGATAGTCATAAACACGCCGCGAATTCTGGACGGTTACCGAGGTCAGAATGGCCAGGCCGTAGTAGCCCAAGCGGTTGAAAACCCTGATGTCGAGTGTGGCTCCGGCCCCGGAAGAAGGGTCAAAGCCGGCCAGGGTCAGCAGAGCTTTTCTCATGAATTTATTCTAACCTAAATCAGGAAATATTTTTAGCCGATCCTGGCCCGGGCGGCGACAGACAGTCCGGCCCATTTGTGATTTCGGCCGGCTCGAATTTTTCTGACTGGCATTTTTATCGGTTGGCCGAAAAAAATAGGCGGTCGGCTAACCACAATGATTCACCGATTTTTTTGCCCCGGGCTTTATGTTAAAATTTTGGCCATGGAGGCCAGGTTTCATGCTTTCATCTCCGGCCGGGTTCAGGGTGTGGCCTTTCGCTTTTTTGCCCAGCATGTGGCCAACCAGCTGGGCTTAACCGGCTGGGTCTGCAATCTTTTTGACGGCCGGGTGGAAGTGGTGGCTGAAGGCGAGAAAGAAAGGCTGGAGCTTTTTCTGGCCGAGCTTAAAAAGGGGCCCCGTATGGCCAGGGTTGAAAAAATTGATGTGACCTGGGAAGAATTCAAAGGAGAATTTCTTGATTTTTCGATAAAATTTTCAGGCTATTGATAGAGGTTCAGTCGAACTTTTCTCCCGAGGCCAGAAACTTCTTCCGGCAGTCTTCGGAACAAAAATAATAAACCCGTCCGTTGCGATTTTCCTTCAGGGCTTCGTCCTCGGGAATATAGGTGTTGCAGACCTCGTCCTTGACCATGGTTTTTTTGGGCAGAGAATCAGGACCGGCGCTTTTTCTTTGGACGCTTTGCCCGAGAGATTGAAAGAAGCGAACCACCAGGAAAACCAGGTAGAAAAGAAGGAACAGAAAAATTAACCTTATGAGCATGAGAATAAAATCTACTCGATATCAGGTTCGCTGTCAAATGGCTGCCGGCTCAGGCGGTTCGCCTTGCTTTGAAGGCGGCAAACGGTTATATTTCATTTGAAAATGATCGATTGCCTGCTGCCGGCCAGAATCTGCCGGACCAGAGAAAAAATCCGGCAACTGGCTGTCTGCCTTCAGAAAAGTCGTCCTTCCGTCCGGTCGCAGTCCGTGGCCGGCGCTCAAGAGGAAGAAGCGGCCGATTTTCGCGAAATCCCCGAGTTTCTGCCTGAATCTTTCAGGATAGGTGAGAGGAAATCGGCGGAGTTGCTCTGGCTGGTGGAAGAACTGGCGGCCGAATTTCCCGAAGCCGCGCTGCGGGCGGTTGTCTGGTTGACGCTGATTTCCCCCGTCCTAAAGGAATCAGGGTTGGGGCGGGAGCCGGCGGGACCGAGCTTTGACAGCCGGGCGGCGACGGGGAAGCCATTTCCGGACTGCAATCATCTTTTTGTGCCCCCGCCGGCCGGCAAGGCCTTAAAGCTGCTCAAAACCGGCCCGGCCGGAATTAGCCCGGGTGAAGTTTTTCCTGTGTTTAACCTTCCGCCGGCACGGAGAGTCCTTGTGCCCGCAGCCCTCCGGGTTCCTGAACGGTCTGAACCGGAGGTGGCCTACTATCTGCTTCATACTGAAAGCCTCGGTTCGGGTTATCACCCGGTCGGGAAAAGATATTTTCCTTTCCGACCCAGGGGCTGCCGGAATGAAGCGGCAGAAATTGCGGACTTGAATCCGAAGCCCATTCTGACTTTGAGCGGAGAGCAGTTTAAGGCCCGGCTGGAAACTTATTTTCAGCTGCTGGGCGCGCTTTTTTCGGGCTGGGCCAGGTTCGGCTGGCGGGGACTTGTCCTCAGTCGGCAGGACTCCGGCTGGCGGCCGGAGCTGGACGCTGAAATAGCTTTTCTGGCCACTGAAATCGGCCGGTTGCAGCTCGGTCTCTTCCACCTCGGCCGCGACCGGTCTTTTAGCGGCGAGTTATATTCCAGAAAAGTTGAAAAACTTTGCCTGAAAGGTTTACACTTAGCTTCCAGGGCCTGGAAATATGCAGCCTCCCGGGCGCGGGAATAAATTTTTCCCAGGAGAAAAAATATGAAGCTTAAAGAATTTTATCGTCTGGCGGTCGAAGTGGGCATAAAGAATGACCTGAGACCGCGGGAAGAGATAGAACGACTGCTTCAGGAAGAAAAAAACGCCTACGAGAAACTGGAACCGGCCGAGAAAGAAAACTTTGACCCGGACCGTCTGTTCAATCCTTTCTCCGATAGCCGGATTCTGACCGGAGACCCGGAGATCGAGGTCAGGCGCATTCTGGCCGGAATTGACATGGACGCGGCCGAACTGATTCTGGCCTATACCCTAAACCGGGACACGGACAGGAAGATTGACCTGGTGCTGGCCCACCATCCTTCGGGAAGAGCCCTGGCCCAGCTGTCTCAGGTGATGGCCCTGCAGGTGGACCTGCTGACTTCATTCGGAGTCACTCCCAGCGTAGCCGAACAGTTAATGGAAAAAAGAATCGGGGAAATCGAAAGAAGGCTGTTGCCGATCAACCATAACCGAGCGGTGGATGCGGCCCGGCTGCTTAACCTGCCTCTGACCTGCCTGCACACTCCGGCCGATAACTGTGTCACCAGACATCTGACCGAGCTTTTCCGGGAAAAGGCGCCCGACAGGCTGAAGGATGTCCTGGAGATTCTTAAGAGCATTCCCGAATACCGGAACTCCGGCCGGAATTCTGTTCCACCTAAAATTCTGTCCGGTTCGGAAAACAGCCGGGCCGGCAGGATTTATGTCGACATGACCGGGGGAACGGAAGGCTCAAAGGATATATACGAGAAGCAGGCTGCGGCCGGGATCAGCACCCTGGTCGGCATGCATTACAGCGAGGAAGCCCTGGAAAAAGCCAAAAAAGCCAACCTGAATGTCATCGTGGCCGGACATATTGCCAGCGATACCCTGGGGCTGAACTTGCTGCTGGACCAGATAGAGAAAGAATCCGGCCAGGTTCTGGAAATAGTGGCGGTCTCAGGTTTCGAGAGAATCAGGCATCTCTAAAGGCAGGATAAATTTTTTTATTGAGGCCATTCCAGGAGCTTTACTGCCTGGCCAGGTCGACCACCCAGCGGGCAAAGATCCTGGCATCCTCCAGGTCATGCCGGTCGGGATGATTCCTGGCGGTTACAGCCATTTCTGTCCAGAGTTCATGTTCGGGCGAGCGGCTGAGTATTTCCATCGCCTGTTCGGAAACCTTGCCCCGGCAGGCAAAAGTCCCGAGCACCCGGGTTTGTCCGACCAGTATCAGGGCCTGTTCCAGGGCTTCGCGGGCCAGCCTGGTGCCGGGAATGGAGCCATGGGTCATGAAAAGGGCGGTTTTAAGTCCGGCCGGCAAAGATTTAAGAAAGGGTTCCATTCTGGCCGGAACGCTGTGGCTGTGAACCGGAAATCCTATGAACACCAGGTCATAACCCGACAGATCGGCGACCTGGGCCAGCGGCTTAAGCTCTTTCGGTTCGGGCAGAACTTCGAAAATGGCTTCGGCTACCATTTTGGTGTTGCCGGTTAAACTGTGGTAGACAACCAGAATTCTCATCTTAGACCTCTCCGTTCAACGGACCTGGCCTATTTTGCCATAATTCTGACATTTTAGCTAACACCGGTCAGCCCGGAGTTGTTATCAGCGGTTGGCCGTCGGGGCAGGGTAATGGTCACCGTCGTTCCCTGACCGGGCCGGCTTTCCAGCCGGATGTTTCCTTCATGCTCCTCCACAATTCTCTTGCAGATGGGCAGCCCCAGTCCGGTTCCTTTTTCCTTGGTGGAAAAATACGGTTCGAAGATATGGGCGGCCACTTCTTCCGGTATTCCGCAGCCGCTGTCCTTTATCTCCAGTTCCAGCCCCTCATCCTTATCGCGGAGACTGACCTCAATCAGGCCCTGCCCTTTGATGGCCTCGATGGCGTTGATCAGGATGTTGCGGATGGCTACCTTTATCTTGCCCCGGTCGCCCACCAGCCCGAAATTCCGGCCCGATTCGCGCAGTGAGAATTTTATCCTGTCGGCCAGGGTTTCCCTGAAAGGCTGAAGCAGGTCGAGCACCAGCTCTTTCAAGTCGAACTGTTCCCTGACTGCCCCGCTTTCCCTGGCGATGGTCATGAACTCAGCGGCAATGCTTCGCAGGTTCTCCACCTCAGAGATGATGTAAGAAATTGATTCCTGAAGCACCCGGTCGAAATCCGGGTGTCGGTCGGCATGGACTTTCAGGATGTGTTCGGCCGAAAGCTGAATGGGAGTCAGCGGGTTCTTGATTTCATGGGCCACTTTCCTGGCCATTTCGGTCCAGGCCACCCGCTGGCTCAGCTCAGCCAGTTCCTTCTCATGGGCTTTAAGATTTTCCACCATGGCGTTGAAGCCGTCGACCAGGCTCCGCAGTTCATCCCGGGCCTGGTGTTCCACCCTGATGTCCAGGTTTCCCAGGCCGACCTGCCGGGTGGCCCTGATCAACTGATTGATCGGCACCACCACCATCCTTTTGATCGTGGCCACCAGGAAGCCAATCAACAGAATAAAAAAGACGGAGGCGAACAGGAAAAACTCGAACAACTCGGTCCGGGCCCGGGAGATTTCCTGCTGCTCGAAGGGAAAAGGCAGGTGAAGGAAATAGATGTCCTGCCGGTAACGGTAGGGAACCGTCAGAGTCTGATAGGAATAGCTGCCAAAAGATTTCCGGCTGACCGCCAGCGGCTGGTTCCGGTAGTTCAACCGGAAATAGGTTTCGCCGTCCAGCAGCTCTGACAGAAGTCCGGTTTCAAAATATTCCCGGCGGCTTGAGGACAACAGCCGACCGTTCTTGAACAGGTTGACATCGTTGTTGAGGGTGCTGCTTATCCAGAAAACCAGGTCCTCGGGCATGACCGCCGGCGGCTGTTCGGTCTGTTCCTGCAGGCTGATAAAGTCGTGCAGGATGCTCCGGGCGAAGTAAGCCCGGCTGGTAGCTTCCTGAACGAAGCGGTCGGCAAAGAGCCTGGCCACCACCGTCTGGCTGAAGAAGATAAAAAAGAACAGCGGCACCAGTCCGGTAACCAGAAAGGCCAGATAAACGCGAAAGGAGAAAGAGCGACCGGATATCCGCCATTGCCTTTCCTTGTAGATTCTTGGGGTCAGGCCAACGGCAGTCAGGATGCCGAGCAGAAAGAACAGTTTCAGAAAATCAGTAAACTGGCGGCGGAGCGATTTTTCCGGACGATAGAAGACATAGAGGTTGTCGTCCTCAAGGGTAAGAAAGAAGCCCCGGTAACGGTTCGGCCCGGCCTTGAAACCGGCCCAGACGCCGCCCGGAGAGGCCGGGATCATTTTTTGCATCTCAGGAGTCAGGGCGAACCCCGGCTTGCTCTGGCTGAAGAGCAACTGGCCCTGGCGGTCAAAAACGGCCAGGCTGACCGGAAAATGCTGCAGCGAGGGCAGGGTGTTGAGTCGCAGCAGTTCAAAGTAGGGGTTGGCGGAATAGAAAAACGGGAGCAGCTCGGGGTCAAGGCTGACCCAGATGGCCAGACGACCGCCCCGGCCCTCTCCGTCTCTGAAGTCCTGGTAGCCGACCAGGAAATGCTTTTCCTGTCCGAGAATATCCAGGTACTGTTCCTGGATAACCGGACTCAACGACCTGGGCAGGTCGTTGGTCTGTTCGGCAAAAACGGGCATATTAAGTCCGAACGAAGTGAGAAGCTTCAGGTCCTGGTCCTGCAGGTAAAGACAGGAATTCCAGTTGAATCTGGCCAGGAGAGTCAGGTTCCAGAGAGCCCGGGCCAGCTCGGGGTCGGAGGGGTTCCGAAAATAATTAAAAAGGTCACGCGACCTTTTCTTTAACTCGAGGAAAGATTGTCTCAGGGCCAGGCCGGCCCAGCTTTTCTGGGATGAAACCAGGTGCACCAGCACCTTTTCTGTCAGATCCCGGGTCTTATGCTCGGTGAACTCCCTGAGGAGTGAATGGGTAAAAACTGAAATCAATAATAAATAGATTACCCCGCAGGCCCAATTTCTCCAGTTCAGGGCAGAAACGGCGGCCAGCAGCAACCAGAAAAGGCCCGGGATTAAAATCTCAATTGCCCTCAAACCTGAAAGCAGCCAGAGTCCGAAAAAGAACGCCAGGCCGGTCAGCAAGAAAATAGCTGCGGCTCCGGGCTGCCTGAGGAGCGAAGGCATCCTGGGCCTTAAAAATATAATTGCCGGCATCACCAGGCCGGCTATGACCAGAAATAAACTAAGATAAATTAGCACAGAAGACAGGTCCAGGTTGAAACTCAACAGGTTAAGGTTGCAGTTGGCCACTACCGCTTTTATGAACCAGGTCAGCACAGTTGCTGAAACTGCAGAAGTCAGAGCCGGAATGACCAATCCGGCCGGGGCCGGCCGCAAACCAGGCGAGCAGGACGGCTCGGCTCTGAAACGGCTCAGGTAATCCGGGGCCAGGATTTTCAGAGTAAAGTAAACCAGAACTCCGAACAGCAAGCTGCTGATAAAAAGGTCGGCCGGAGAGGCGGCCAGTCCCAGCGGCAGATTCAGAGCCAGGGTCTCGGCGGAAAATATTTTCCAGCCGGAGGCCGGGTAATTTCGGGCCAGGACGCCGAGATGGACTCTGATGATCGTCAGACCGCCCAGGGTCAGGAGCCAGGACAGCCACCGGATCCCCGGAGCTTTCAACGCCGCCCGAGAAAGCCAGCCGGTAAAAAAGATAAAGGCCACTATGGCCAGAACGATGGCCAGAATCCTGAGCAGCCCCGGAAAGGCAATTTGCTGCCTTTGCAGTTTCAGGGAATTCAGGGTGACTGTGGCCAGAATCCGGCCCTGTTCATTGCGCAATGGGAAATATAGCGTCCGGATTTCCACCTCTTCGGTTTGCTGACTCAGATATTCATCTCCGGTCCTGGCAAAAAGCCTGTCCAGGGCTTCGGTATCCTGGTCATAGTCCCAGAAGCTGATATCAGCCCCGCTCTCGGTCACTGATTTCAGACTGATGAATTCCCGAAGATAGGCTGACTGAAATTGCGGCTGGAAGGCCAGGAGTTCAAACAAGGCCAGGTAATGGTCGGAATCACCGGGGATGAGCCGGACGAGGAAAAAAGAAGCCCGGTCCTGGACGATAAAACTGCTCGACAGAAAGCTGGCTCCGGCTTCCGGCCAGCCTTTTATAAGCTTATGCAGGTCGGCAACATTTCCGAGCCAGAGCAGGGGAGTAAGGTCCCGGTCCAGCCAGGCCAGGCCTTCGGTTGCCGGTTCCAACGGCGCCTTCTGGAAAGAGGCGAAAATTTCCTCGGGCTCCCGGCCCGGCTGAGTCTGCTTAAAATGAGCCAGCCGTTTTTCCAGACGGTCGACCAGGATCGAGAACTCATTTTTAATCCGGGCTGAGCTTTTTTTGAGGCCGGCCAGGGTTTCGGCCTCAGTCTGGCTGGTCCGGCTTTTGAGCAGAAAAGAGGAACCCGCCAGCAGCGCTAACCCCAGGAGGAAAAAAAAGACGGCCGGCAGCAGCAACCTGTTGGTTCGCAGTTTGCTCGGGTCGGCTGAGGATTTATTGAATTTTTTCATTTAACGCTTTTCGGCTCGGATTTCTCTTATCTTTAACCCGGTTTTGTTTGTCTGCGGCGATTTTTCAGGGAAGACATAAAGATACAATCGGAAAAGATGCTTGCGGCCGTCGCGCAGGTCGGTTGTCGACCAGCGAGCCTGGAGAATGGCTCCCCGGCGGTCGAGAACAGGCTGATTTTCCTGATCGACAAAAAATTCCAGGGTTGAGGTTTGCTCGAAGAGTCTTTTCATGAGCTGAAAAGCCTGCCGGCGGGAAAAGCAGTCTGAAACCTGAAAGGGTTCCGGCAGAGTGATCAGGACCGGTGAGTCCAGGGGCAACAGCCGTTCCAGGCGGGCCGGGTCGTTTTGAAGGAAGGCGCTTTCAAGGGAAAAATTGAACTGGTTGATTATGGATAGCAAAAAAGAGAGAAAGAGCGCCAAACCCGCATTCACGCTTAAGATTCTATTAAATATTTATGGATAATTCCAGAAGCTTTAAGCAAGAAAGAGAGAAATGGGTGGTCAGGATTTCGGTCTCAAGCCTTCTTTTCTTCTGCTTTCTGCTCTTCCTGAAGGGCGGCAGCTTCCGCTTCCAGCTTTTTCTGCCGGATCGAGTCCTTGATGCTGGAGATGCCGGCGATGATGGCAATCAGCCCGCCGAAGAACAGAATTGGCGGAATGAAGCCGAACACCAGTTCATAAAATTCTCTCCACCAGACAAAGATTACCAGGTAGAGACCCGCTATCATGGCCACGATGCCCAGGAAGATGGCTAAATACTTGCCCATGTATACCTCCCTTCATAATTCACATGGAAGATTATTATTTACAAAATTTCTTTTGAATAGTCAAATAAAAAGGCAAGCCGGGCGGCCTCCCGGTTTTTGTGGCGATGCTCGTCAAAAAGGGGGGCGCCGGGCCAAAAATCCTCCGTCTCCGATTGCTTGCTGGCCCGGATTGCAAAGAGGGTCCTGTCACGGCGCGCCTCCTCCCGTCCTCGCTCCACCCATCCCCCCGTGGGGAACCCCTTCCGCTGCGGGCGGTTCGGAGACACGCCGCGCCACCCTCTGAAAACCTTCCATCGCCGATTCTGTATGGGCCCGAATTGGAAAGAAAAGACAGGTGAGCACATAAGCCTTCAGGCTTCATGCCCTCTCTGATTCTTTAGCGGCTCTTGTTTTAGAAAGGGGCTGCCGCGGTGCTCCTCCCTCAGCAAATTCATTCCTTGCCGTTTCACTATCGGCCTGGATTGGTAAGAGGGTCCTGTCGCGGCGCGCCTCCTCCCGTCCTCGCTCATCTATCCTCCGCGGAAAACCCCTGTTGCTCCGGCGGCAGGGGGCGGGATGCCAGCCTGGTTCTATCAACTGCGCAAATTAAGAATTGAAACTTTTCCTGAAGGGAATGCCGGCCCAGGTTTAATTAATGGGGCAGAATGGGAAGGGAGACGGACGCCTTAATCTCACCTATTCGAGACGCAAATCCATAATTAAAATGCGGAAGATGAAACCGACCCGGCAATATTTTTTTCCGGTGATGGGCGACACTCGGGGAAGGGGAGATTTCTGCGGGTTGCCGGCCCGGTCTGGTTGAATTCTGTCCCGGCGGCGGGTAACATTATTCTGAAAATGGATACAGGGCTGAAACTGGTAATTTTCGACCTGGACGGCACGATAGTTGAAAACAGCTATGACTGGCCGGCCATAAAGAGGGAGCTTGGTATTCAGAGCGGCTCGATCCTGGCTTACCTGGACAGCCTGACCGAACCCGAAAGGTCCGTTAAGTACGCGCTTCTCCAGAGGTTTGAAAAGGAGCAGACCGAAAATTCGGTTCTAAAAGAAGGGGTCAGGGAATTTCTGGACTGGCTGACTGAGGCCGGCGTAAAGATCGCTCTGGTCACCAACAACAGCCTGGACAATACCGGGCATCTGCTGAAAAAATTTAATCTGGACTTTAACCTGGTTCTGACTCGCGAAAGCGGCCTGCATAAACCGGCCGGGACTCCTTTTCTGAAGGTTATGGAATATTTCTGGGTCAAGGCCGACGAAACGGCGGTGGTGGGCGATACCAATTATGATTATCTGGCGGCCAGAGAAGCCGGGATAAAAAGAGTTTTTATACTGAAAAGCAAAATGACCCCGGCCGGCCTGGAGAGCGCAGAAATAGTGGACAGGTTTGAGCAGATAAAAAATAAACTGGCCGGAAATTATTCGACTCAAACAGACAAATAATATGGCCGGCCGAATTTACCGGTCAGACTGCTGCCGGCCGGACGGATTTTCTCACCAGTTACCTGATAGTTAAACAGTGCGGAAGATATTACTGTCGAAACTGAGGACTTCTTACGCCGGGCCCTCAAGAACACAACGGGGGATAATCTAAGCCGGAAAAATTTTTTGCCCGCCGTTTAGAGCGGTTGAAACGCTCGTAATACCTGGCCCGATTGACTTTTTATCCGGCATAACTCATTTTTCGTTTTGTTCGTAAACGACCCGGCCGCCGACTATGGTATAGGCTATCGGAGCAGTCAGAATTTCCTTCGGGTCGAGACTGAAAATGTCTCGTCCAAAAACAGTCAGGTCGGCCAGTTTGCCGGGTTCGAGGGTTCCTTTCAGGTTTTCTTCGAAGGAGGCATAAGCGGAACCCCAGGTGAAGTATCTGATGGCTTCGACCAGGGTCAGTTTCTGCTCCGGAAACCAGCCGCCTTCCGGAAAATCAAACTCAATATTTTTTCTGGTCACGGCCGAGTACAGCCCCCGGCGCGGGTCGAGCGGTTCCACCGGCCAGTCCGACCCGAAGGCCAGGACGGCGCCGTTATCCAGCAGGGTTCTCCAGGCATAAGCATAGCGGGAACGCTCTTTTCCGACCCTGATTTCACAGAAGCGCATGTCGGTCGTGCAGTGGGTCGGCTGCATGGAAGCGATCACGCCCAGTTCCTTAAAGCGCGGGAAATCTTCCGGCTTGATAACCTGAGCATGCTCAATTCTGAAGCGCAGGTCTTTAGGGCCGTGCTTTTTCCGGGCGAGTTCCACCGCGTTCAACACCCAGTTGACTCCCTTGTCTCCTATAGCATGGACTCCCACCTGGAAACCGTTGGCATAGGCTTTTTCCAGCAACTCGTAAAAAGCCTCTTCCGGATACTGAGGCAGGCCTGACTTGGTCGGGTCATCGGCAAACGGTTCGAACATCAGGGCAGTTCCGGAACCCAGGGTGCCGTCAATGAAAGCTTTGAGGAAGCCAACCTTCAGGTAGTCGTCACCCTGGCCCTGACGGAGGCCCATTTTTATATACTCCTCGATTCCCTCGATGGGCAGCCAGGCATATACCCGGAGTGTCAGCCGGCCTTCGGCCTGGAGCTTCTTGTAAATTTCCAGGTCGCGCAGCCCGGCGTCGGCGTGAACGCCGGTCAGGCCGAGCCGACGGGCATGGTCGAGGGCCCGCAAAATATCCTCTTCCGGAGTGGATTTTACCGTGGACCTGACTTTGATCAGAGCCATGGCCGATTCTTTCAGGATCCCGGTGGGCTCGCCCGTTTTGGGATCGCGGACTATCTCGCCGCCGAAGGGGTCTCTGGTCTTCCTGTCGATGCCGGAAAGCTTCAGGGCCAGGCTGTTGAGCCAGGCTGAGTGGCCGTCGACCCGCCTTATGACCACCGGGTTATCGGGGGCAACCTTATCCAGGTCATGCCTGGTGGGCCATCTCTGGCCGGGGAAAAGCGTATGGTCATATTCGCGACCGAAGACCGGAGTGCCGGGCGGCAACTCTTTTATCTTTTCAGCCACCATCTGCTGCACCATTTCCACCGAATCGACGCCGCGGAAGCTGAGCTCAACGAGAGACCTTCCGCCCGATGAGAAATGAGTATGGGCGTCTATGAGTCCCGGGATGGCCACTCCGTCCTTCAGTTCGATGAGCCGGGTTTCCGGACCGATATATTTTTTAATCTCTTTTCTGGTTCCGGTGGCCAGGATTTTGCCGTCAGCCACAGCCAGGGCTTCCACCAAAGGCTCCGATTCCAGGCCGGTAAAAATCTTTCCGGTTATGACCAGACTGGCCCTGGTCTCTGTCTTGTGTTGACAGCCGACCGAGGTCAAAGCGGCCAGGAAAACGGCTAAAAGCAAAACGGAAAAAGCAAATCTGGCTCTGGTTAATTTTCTCATCTTAAACTCCGGTTAAAATTTTTTCCTATGATAACACATTAAATCGCCGGGAAGAAAGGTTTTCTGCCCGGAGGTTGCGGCATTCTTTGAGAGTAGGTCGTCAGCGGAATTAAAACGATTTTAATTTCCGGTTGAAAATCTTTTTAAGCTGACGAAAAATGATATATCATAATCAAAGTGAGTTCGGAAGGGAAAATATAATGACAGAACAAAAGCTTCTTTTAATTCCCGGCCCCAGCCCGGTGGTTGACCGGGTGCTTGAGACTCTGTCTCAGCCGACGGTTTCCCATATCAGCCCGCAGATGGAGAGGGAACTCGGCGGCGCCCTGGAGAATATGAAAAAGATAGTGTTTACCTCCTCCGGACAACCGTTCATCATCGCCGGGGCCGGAACCCTGGCCATGGAAATTGCTTTGCTTAACATCACCGCTGACTCGGACCGGGTGCTGGTTCTGTCTCAAGGCTATTTCGGCAACCGGATGGCCGAAATTTGCGAGGCCTTTGAAATCAAATTCCATCTGCAGCAGAGCCAGTGGGGCCGGGTGGTGACGGCCGAAGAGCTAAGGGCGGAATTGAAAAGACATAAGTACGAGGTTGTGGTCTGCACCCACGTGGACACGGCTACCGGGGCCTGCGCTCCCGTCCGGGAGTATGCGGAAGTCGTGCGCCAGACGGCACCGGAGGCTCTATTTGTGGTGGACGGGGTTTGCGCCACCGGAGGCATCGAAGAGCGGATGGATGACTGGGGGATAGATGTTATCCTCACCGCCGCTCAGAAATGCCTGGGCGCCCCGCCCGGGTTGGCGATTAATGTGTTTTCCCGGCGGGCGCTGGAAAAACGACGCCAGCTGCACCGGGTCAAGGCTTATTATGCCGATATCATGCGCTGGCTGCCTGTTATGGAGAACCCCAATAAATATTTTTCCACCCCCGCCGTGAATGAAATCAGGGCTTTCTATGAGGCCACCCGAATCGTCCTGGAAGAAGGGCTGGAAAAAAGGTTCGAAAGGCATGACCGCTTTGCAACCGTCATCCGCAGCGGCTTGAGCTCGCTGGGCTTTTCCATTTTTACCGATGAAACCTGCCTGGCGGCTTCGCTGTCGGTGGTCCGTTACCCGGAAGGTCTGGACGATTTGAGTTTCAGGCGCCGGCTTTATGAAAACGGAGTGGTGGTGGCCGGGGGACTGGGCCCGGTGGCCGGTCAGGTTTTTCGTCTGGGCCACATGGGCAATCTGACCAGGGAACAGATCATCTTTGCTTTTGACGCCATAGAAAAAACGCTCCTCAATCTGGGCTATGCCTTCGCCCTCGGTGATGGGGTGGAAACAGTCCGTTCCCTTCTGGTAAGATAAATAAGATTATCGGATGTTTTGTAACCGGAGCCCGGATTGACTGTCGGGACTTGTTCAGGTCCGGGTCGCGGGCAAATCAATTGAGGTTAGCTGATGAAAAAAGAAGTTTACTTTATAAGAGCCAGGCGCGAGGAATCACCGGAAATTATCGCCAGAAAAGCCAGGGCCGTCTACCTGGCTCTCGGCTTGAACGACAAGATTCAACCCGAAGATTTCGTGGCCCTCAAAATTCATTTTGGAGAAAAAAACAACACCGGACATATCAAGCCGGGCTGGCTGGCCGGAATCATCGCTGAGGTTCTGAAGAAAAGTCAGCGGGCCTTTCTGTCGGACAGCAACACTCTCTACGTGGGCAACAGGTCGAACTCGGTGGACCACATCCGCCTGGCCTGGGAACACGGTTTCACTCCGGAAGCGGTCAGGATCCCGGTTATCATCGCCGACGGACTGGTCGGGAGGGAAAAATCAGAGGTCAGGGTTGAAGGGCAACGGGTTAAATCTTCTCGAATCGCCAGCGCTTTTCTGCATTCGGATGCCATGCTCTGTCTCAGCCACGTCACCGGTCATGTCCAGACCGGGGTGGGAGCGGCCATCAAGAATCTCGGCATGGGCTGCGCTTCCCGGGCCGGAAAGCTCGACCAGCATTCGGTTGTCCATCCCAGAGTGAATACCAAGCAATGTCGGAACTGCGGGGTCTGTATCAAGTACTGCCCGGCCGGAGCCATTATCCAGGCTGAAAGTTATGTGATGATTGACGACGAGAAATGCATCGGCTGCGGCGAATGCCTGGTGGTCTGCAAATACGGCGCGGTCAAGATGAAGTGGGACGAGGATTCGCGCCGACTGCAGGAAAAAATGGCCGAGTATGCCCTTTCGGTTAAGCAACATTTCCAGGATAAAATCTGCTTTCTGAATTTTATCCTCCAGGTTACTAAAGACTGCGACTGCATGGCCAAGAACCAGCCGGCTATCGTCGAAGATGTGGGGATAGTCGGCTCTCTCGACCCGGTGGCCGTTGACCGGGCCTCGGTGGATCTGATAATAAAGGCAGCCGGCGACGATGCCTTCAAGAAGGGTTATAACATCGACTGGTCGATTCAACTGGCTTACGGAGAAAAAATCGGCCTGGGCAGCCAGAAATACCGGTTGCTGGAATTGAAAGAATTCTGAGCGGGAGTTTTTGCCAGATACAGTGCCGGTAACTTCGACGGGCAGATCAAAGTTTTAGGTCGTAATAATATTTGTTACCCGGACCTGATGGTTGTTATTCCGGCCAATAATTCAGGTCATCGATTTTTTAATTTTTCAGCCCGAAGACTGGCCGAATTGAGCTGAAATCCGAAGGCCGGGCTTTCTCCGCGGGCAATGGAGTCGGCTAACGAAGCTTTCGCAACCGACCCTCAAACATGAAAATCGCCGCGGCATAGATTAGAAAAACAATCGCTGAAGCCATAACCGGCAATTTTTCTCCGAGATGGCTGGCCGCCGCGCCGATCCAGAGGGCGGCAAACGGCATCAGGCCGAAAAAGACAAAGCTGTAAATGCTCATCACCCGACCCCGGATGTTTTCGGGTGTCTGAATCTGCACCAGGGCGTTGCAGAGGTTGTAAATGATGATGACCCCCGTTCCCGAAATCAGCAGGAAGACGAAGGACAGAGGCAGGAGCCGCGACAGGGCAAAGAAGATGATGGAAATCGGGTAGAAAAACATTCCCAGAGTCAAAAGCTTGCCCCGGGTGAGGTGCTGGCTGAAGGAGGCAATAAACAACGACCCGGCCAGAGCTCCAAGGCCGATGGCAGTCACCAGAAAGCCGTTGGTTCTGGCGTCGCCGTGGAGAATCTGAACCGCCCAGGCCGGCAGAAGAGTGATGAAGGCCCGACCAAATAGGGTAGTGACGGCTACGGTCAGAACCAGAAGCCGGATGGTGCTGTGCTTGAGAACATAAACTATTCCCTCTTTCAAATCCTGCACAATTGAATTGTCCGATGGCCGGGGAACAAAAGGCCTGAGTTTCATCAGAGCCAGGGCCACGATGACGGCGATGAAGCTGGCCCCGTTAATGGTGAAGCACCAGGCCGGACCAAGGGCAGCGTAGATGATTCCGCCGGCGGCCGGGCCGAGAGCCTGGGCGGTATTGAACATGGCCGAGTTCAGGGCGATGGCGTTGGTCAGGGCCTCGGGTTCGATCATTTCCATGACAAAAGCCTGACGGGCGGGAGCGTCGAAAGCGTTGACTATCCCGGCGGCCAAGGCCAGAACGATAATCTGCCAGGGCTGAACCAGGCGGAGAAAAACCAGGGCGGCCAGAATAAAGGCCAGCAACATCATCGTTACCTGGGTCAGGATAAGGATGCGCCGGCGGGGGATGCGGTCGGCCACCACACCTCCATACAGCATAAAGAGCCAGGTGGGCAAACCGGCGGCAAACCCGGCATAGCCCAGGTAGGCGGGAGAATGCGTCAGTTCATAAATCAGGAAGGCCTGGGCGGTCATCTGCATCCAGGAGCCCAGGACGGAAATCAGTTGCCCCCAGAACCAGAGGCGATAGTTGGGGTATTTAAGGGCGTAAAAAGTCTGTCGCCAGGAGAATTTTTTGCCCAGGGCCAGAATCCTCGGAAGGAGCTGGGGAGGGGTGCTGTTAATTTCCTGGTCCATCAGAGTATTTTCTATGTCTTCAATTCAAGCTTAACAAAACTTTCCGGATAAGCTGTCAATCTGCCGGTCTCTGGTTCCTGTTGTAATTTATTCTTAACGCAGCAACCGAATCTTTTCGGCAGTCGAGAAATCCGGACCGGCTTCAGTCGTCGACAGCGCCCGGCTGTCGGTTCCAGGCTTCCCGGAAAAGCCGAAACAAGCCAAAAAAATTAAGCCTAATTATACGCCTTAACTTTCTATGTTTCAATGAGATAACCGGCAGGTTTTCACTTTAACAGATCTCACTGGAATCGACTTTTGAATTTTATAACTGTCTGTTTTTCAATTCTTGCTGACACAGGATAACCGACGTGATCGGAGCCGGCAGGGTAACCCGACTATTCTTTTGATTGAGTGAAAATCAGGTTGGCCGTAAAAAGATGAGTTACGTCGGTTGAGCTGCAAGAGGAAAATTTTGCTTAGCCGAACAGGTTTTGCCGACAATTGAACTCTGGTCGTCGGCGGAGAGAAAAATCTTTTGCCGACTTTATGGCGGCCTTAATTGCAAACTTATGTTAGTCCGGTAACAACAGTCGGATTTTGATTCATATAGGTAGAAGGCTAAAAAAGAAAACGGGGTTTCAACCGGAGGTCAGACGCGCCAGCTCGGCTTCGTAGACTACCAGGTCAGAATCGCTGAACAGCACAAACCTGATTATTTTCACTTTTTTCAGCTGCGGAATCATTTCCAGAACCGTGCGCATGGCCACTTCGGTCGCCTGTTCTAAGGGATAGCGAAAATAGCCGGTGGAAATGGCCGGGAAAGCGATTGATTCAACGTCATTTTCTTCCGCCAGCCGAAGCGAGTTTCGGTAGCAGTCGGCCAGAAGTTTCTCTTCCGGCTTGTCCACTCCGTAGACCGGGCCCAGGGTGTGAATCACGTATTTGTTGGGCAGATTGTGTCCGCCGGTAATCACCGCCTGGCCGGGCTCGATGGGAGCATACTTACGGCACTCTTCCTCCAGTCCGGGCCCGGCTGCCCGGTGGATAGCTCCGGCCACCCCGCCCCCGGCTTGCAGGCGGGCGTTGGCGGCATTGACGATGGCCGTTATGTCGGGCTGGCTGGCTATATCCCCTTTAACCAGTTCAATCTTTACCCCGGAGATTTCTTTTATCATTATGGCCGTCCCTCCTTATAATCCAGCTCTAATATACTGAATTTCATATGGAATACAAAATGCTTTTTATCGGTCGGCCGGTCGGCAATTCAATGGGGGTCCGGTCAAGAGAGGTTGGTAGGCTTTGAAGCTATGATTTGCCCGACTGAGCGGCGGAAAGGGGGTAATTTTTCGGCCGGAATAGTCGGGCTTTGAAGCAAAAAAAAGGCCGGCAGGCCGGCACATATGAATATTTCTTCATATATCAGGGCAAGGAGTCGGCCCTGTTCCCGGGGTTTTGAGCCCGGAGCCAGAGCTAATTTGAAGAAAAAATAGCTTCCCCAATAGGGGAATGGGTCAGATTGGCGGCCGCTTAAAAGAAGATTTAAATAATTGGCAGGGGCATACCTTTCCGGAACCTGTAGTCTGGAATTAAGGGGATTCCGGCCCGACAGGAGCAACAGAAAGCCGGGCAGCACCTGGTCAATGGTTGAAGAAATTGTCGACGGATAAAAAAATCGGGGAGGTGGGATTTGAACCCACGACCCCAGCGTCCCGAACGCTGTGCGCTGGCCAGGCTGCGCTACTCCCCGAAGGCTAAAAATTATAGATTAATCGGCCGGATATGTCCAGCCCTGGTTGTTGTTTATGACTGTTTTCAGGATTCTTTTAAGGTCCGGAAAATATTTGGAAATTCAGGGCTTGAAGCGGCGGGGGCTGGGGGACTTGACCACAAAGAATTCCAGTGTTTCCTCCTGCCGGTTGCTGACATTCATCTTAATGTTATAAGGAATGTTGACGATCGTCCCGGCCGGGTAACTTTGAGTCGGTTGATCGCCCAGTTGAAGAGTTATGGTGCCACGAATTATGATCATATAAACGTTTGAGTTGGAAAAGTGCTCGGGCAGAGCTTCTCCCTTATTGAGAACCATATGGTTGATGGCCACATTCTCATCGTCTATGATTCTTTCGATAATTTTGTCCGAGGTCCTGGTGAAATTGTAAGTTTTTTCGACCATGTTCGCTTTTTTCTCCCCGAAAATTTTGCTGACAGGTCGCGGGCGTCAGCCTTTTCATTTTACCTGAAAAAATGCGTCTGAGAAAGGCAGCTTCCGGGCAGCGATTTTTTGGTTTTGAATTATGGTTTAATGCCGGAACCCTGGCCGTGAAGGTCGGTGGAATCCTATAGCGGTTTTGACTCGGAATTGCGGATTGTTATATAAGAGTTGGAGTCAAAAAATGGTTGCCGGCGGAATCATCGCGCAACGGTAGATCCGGATTGATGTCATTTCGGAAAGTTATATCAATTAGCGGAGAACATCCGCCGCCTATCAGGGAAAGCGATATTTAATGAACAAACGAATAAGAAATAACACGGTAAAAGGAGGGCTTAATATGAAAAATAGACGACTTGAAGCCGGCTTGATTTCTTTGTTCTTTTTATTGACCGGTTTAATTTATTTGGTTACTCCGGCAGCAGCCGGCCCGGACTCGGGCCGGGTTCTGGAAGGGCTAACCGTCCAGAGCAAGATTCTGGAGAAAGAAGTCCGCTATACAATTTATCTGCCTCCCGATTATGAAACCTCCAGCCGGCGCTATCCGGTGGTTTATCTGCTTCACGGCTACACCGACAACGATACCGGCTGGTTGCAATTCGGCGAAGTCCATCTTACCGCCGATAAAGCCATAACCGACCGCCAGATACCGCCGATGATCATCGTCATGCCAGATGGCGGTGTCAGCTGGTACATAAACGATTATCAGAACAAAGTCCGTTATGAAGACTTTTTCTTCCAGGAGTTCATACCTTATATCGACGCCACCTACCGCACCCGGCCGCAGAAAGAATATCGCGGAATTGCCGGGCTGTCGATGGGCGGCTGGGGGACGCTGATTTACGCTCTCCGTCATCCGGAAATGTTTGCCGCGGCCGCTCCTATCAG
>FWWM01002379.1_pt1 | contig 51276 bp, 45 predicted proteins | sample 2228351 | NCBI WGS metagenome assembly FWWM01 (sample SAMEA103939774, study PRJEB20133) | metagenome | reverse complement strand
TGGTTTTATATAACTCACTCCATGTTATAACTTCTTTATTAACCACAGCAACTATTCTATCAAGCAAAATAGAGGCGTTAACAGTTTGACTGAATAAGAAGATTAGTAAAAAAAATAATATTTTTAATAACATGAAAATATTGCCTTAGAAAAAATTTTTAAATTATATAATATTCTCTTCTTGTTTCTCAATCAATTTGGAATTTAACATTTGTTTTAATTTTTCTCTTGCACGAAGAAATATTTCTATATAATGGTCTTCCTGATAGTCTTTATATGTGAAAACATGAGGAATATAGGTTCCATCCTTGTATATAAGAGTTACTTCGCCATAAATGCCTTTTCCCAGATAAATGCGGTGTGCATAATTTTTAGTTGAGGCCAGTACTATTTTGGATAATGTAAGATATCCAGGATCAAGATTAATTCGTCTTTTATTTTCAATAGACAAGATATCTTCAAAGTTATTAGTCTGAATTTTTATCTCTGACAAGTCTCCAGGATCAATAAGATTTTTAAAAAAAATAAATCGCCTGAATATTGGCGCTCCGAGTTCTTCTTTATAATATGAAGAATAATCCCAGCTCATAGAAGGACTCGTGAATAAAATATTACCAAAAAAATCTTCTAATAGATTTAACGATTTAGTAAAAAATAAATCATCTGAATAAAGTGTACCTACAAAAAGAAGTGCCGATTCCGGTGGCTTTATTTTACCCATTATGAAATGTTTATCAAAAGCAGTCTCTTAATTCTATGCAGGTTCATTTAAAAGTGTCTTAAACATTTCAAAAACATAGGGTGAATCCCATTTAGCAGGACCTATCACCTTTTCTCTTAAAATCCCTTTCTTATCTATTATAAAAGATTCGGGTACGCCTGTTATTCCAAACTTTTTAGCTGCTCTGCCATCAGGGTTAAGGTATATGGGGAAAGTATAGCCATTTTTCTTCATATAATTTAAAGCATTATTACCGTTATCTCTATATACAATTGTTACGAGTTTAAAATCTGGATTTTCTGAAAAATATCTGTAAAGTCTTTCAATAGAAGGCATTTCATCTACACATGATTCGCACCATGTTGCCCAAAAATTTATAAAAACTACATTCCCCCTCAAATCGGAAAGGGTTATTTTATTTTCATCTATACCGATAAGTTCTATATCAGGGGCTGTTTTGCCTATAGATATAACCTCATACCCATCCCTTCGCTCAATTAAAAAAATTGCAAAGATTAATACAGAGACAAATACGAACAATAAAACTGTAGCCTTATATTTCATAGAAAACAAACGCCTTTACTATCATCGAATCTCTAAAACTGGTGTGATAAAAGGAAATTTTATTTAATTAGTGCTCGACAAGATTGAAACCGCTTCTTCTGCATCAATAAATGCAAGTTTCTCACCTTCAAGGACAACTTTAATTTTATGTATACCTTTAAATCTTCCCTTTAAAATTTCCTCAGAGAGAGGATCTTCTATCACTTTTTGTATAGCCCGCCTCATAGGTCTCGCTCCATAAGCAGGTTGATAGTATTGCTTCAATATCCACTCTTTAACTTCGTCTGAAACCTCGATAACAAGTTCTCTCTCGAGCAACATTCTATTCGTCTCTTCCACAAGAAGATCAATAATCGAAAGTAAATGTTCTTTCTCCAGAGGATGAAATACAACGATCTCATCCACTCTATTCAAGAATTCAGGATTAAAGGTCTTTTTTAGTTCATTTAAAACATTCTCTTTTATCTTCTCATAAACAGCTTCTGATTTATTAATCTGAAAACCTAAGGGAGTTGCCTTCTCAATCGCCCTCGCACCAAGATTTGATGTCATTATAATTACAGTATTTTTAAAATCTACTTTTCTTCCAAAACTATCAGTCAAAACTCCTTCATCAAGAACCTGCAAAAGAATGTTAAATACATCAGGATGTGCTTTTTCTATTTCGTCGAACAACACAACGGAATACGGCTTTTTTCTAATTCGCTCGGTTAATTGTCCACCTTCCTCGTATCCTACATAGCCTGGAGGTGCTCCTGTTAGTCTCGATACATTAAATCTCTCCATATATTCAGACATATCTATCTTTATAAGTGAATTTTCGTCATTAAATAAAAACCACGCTAATGCCTTTGCAAGTTCTGTTTTGCCAACGCCTGTAGGGCCGAGAAAGAAGAATGAACCTATTGGTTTTCTATTTGATTTCAGTCCTGCTCTCGATCTCCTTATAGCTCTTGAAACTGCTTTTATAGCCTCTTCTTGTCCGATAATTCTCCTGTGAAGATTCTCTTCCATCTTGATAAGTTTTTCAGATTCTTTTTCCTCGAGCTTCGATAGAGGAATTCCTGTCATCTTAGAAACAGTATATTCTATATCTTCTTCGTTTACATAAGGGATATCCTTATTGAGATTATCTAACCACTGCTTGTGTAATTGTTCATAAAGCCTCTTCAGTCTTTCTTCTTCTAACCTGATAGATGAGGCCTTTTCAAGATCATGCAATTTTATGTAAAGGTTCTTTTCCTTCGAGAATCTTTGTATATCTGTTTCGAGTTCTTTCAGCTCTGTGGGAGGAGTGTACCTTTTGAGTTTAATTCTTGATCCCGTTTCGTCTATTACATCAATTGCTTTATCAGGTAAAAATCTATCTGATATATATCTATCCGACAATCTGGCTGCAGCTTCTATGGCAGCATCGGTTATTTTGACTTTGTGGAAAGACTCATATCTTGGTCTGAGACCTTTCAAAATATTTATTGTGTTCTCAACGCTTGGAGGCTGAACATTAACAGGCTGAAAACGACGCTCCAACGCTCCATCTTTTTCAATATGTTTTCTATATTCATCTGGTGTAGTAGCTCCAATACATTGAATTTCACCCCTTGAAAGTGCTGGCTTAAGCATACTTGAAGCGTCAACAGAACCTTCCGCAGCACCTGCCCCTATAAGAGTGTGCAGCTCATCAATAAATAAAATTACATTATCAGACTGCACAATCTCCTTCATAACGATTTTAAGTCTTTCTTCGAATTGACCTCGATACTTGGTACCTGCAATTAATGCACCAAGGTCTAAAGAGACAATTCGCTTTCCTAATAGACTATCTGGAACATTCCCCGAAACTATTTTTTGAGCAAGACCTTCTACAATAGCAGTCTTTCCAACACCGGGTTCCCCTATAATTACTGGATTATTCTTTATTCTTCTTCCCAGTATTTGAACCACACGTTCTATTTCATCCTCTCTACTGATAACTGGATCAAGTTTACCCTCCTTCGCCAATTGAGTAAGATCTCTGCCAAACTCATCAAGTGCTGGGGTTGTACTCCTTTTTTCTCGAACATGCGAATGTGCTCTTATAGAAAAATTAATTGTTAGCTGCCTTGCTCCAAGAAGGTTTGCTCCAAAGCTTCTTAAGATCTTTCCACCTATACCTTCCTCTTCCCTTATTAATCCCAAAAAGATGTGTTCGCTTCCTATGTAATTATGGCCAAGGAGGCGAGCCTCTTCTACTGCCAGTTCAAGAACTTTTTTTGCCCGCGGTGTAAATGGAATGTCACCGAAGGTCATTACATTAGTCCCCTGTGGAAGATTTCTTTCTATTTCAAGACGGACTTCTTCAGGAGTAATACCCATTCTCTTGAGGATTGCTACAGGGAGTCCATCTTCTTCTTTTAATACAGCTATCAGGAGATGTTCTGTCCCAAGATAGTCATTCTGTCTCCTTTCTGCTTCTTCCTTAGCGTAAATTATTATTTTTCTTCCACGCTCTGTAAACTTCTCAAACATTTTATCTCCTACAAAATCAATTAATATTTATACTTTACTCACTAATTAAATAATACTTTTTTTGGAACTTAAAGTCAATAACTCAACACTTAAGGGTATATCAGGGAAATAAATTATTTATGTTATTTATAAAGAAATGATAAGATCTTTATAATTAATCGAAAATCATTATGAAAAATCGTAGACTAAAAGACAAATTAAATCTTAAAAAACAAACAATAAAACAATATTCAGATAAAAAAAATAATATTTGTAAAAATTCCAAATGCAAACTAAGAAAAGCTGGTTGTAGAGGTTTTGAAGGTTGTCCAGGATTTATGACCGAATAAGAAAATATTATCAAACTTATTGAATAGCCTTTAAAACTTATGATATATTTTAAAAACCCGTATTTAATGATTGTTTCTTTTGGGGAGTCGTCCAGCGGCAGGACGGCAGACTCTGGATCTGCTTACAGGGGTTCGAATCCTCTCTCCCCAGCCAAAACGACAGTTACCAGTGAGTAGTGAATAGTTATCGATAAGAGATAATGATTTCTATTTTTGCTATTCACTAATTACTGTTCACTATTCACTGTTTGTAATGGTCCCATCGTCTAGAGGCCGAGGACGTAGCCCTCTCAAGGCTAAAACACGGGTTCGAATCCCGTTGGGACCGCTAGAAATTACAATAGAAAAAAATTGGACTTGTAATAGTCTAATAATTAAACCTCAAGGTGTTGGCAAGACACATTGCTATAACCTTATGCCATATACCATTTTGAAAGGACATCAGACAGTCTTCTTTAATTTATTTAATTCTACCTCGAATCTTTCAGAGCAACAAATATAATTTTATAAAACTTATTTATGATATGTAAGTATAATTTAAAATAATCACTCTGTGGTCTTGCCGTCAAAGTGTTCATCATCAGCCATAGCATCAGCTTTTGTTTTGTGAACAACTCCATCTCTATGTTCAGGTGGAGAATAGATTGTATAAAGTTTCATTTCTTCGTCTTTTGAGGTATTAATAATATTATGTTTGGTGCCCGCAGGTATAACAATAGCATAGTCATCTTTAATCTTATGTTCTACATCATCGAGGATTGCCTTGCCTTTTCCCTTTTCAATTCTTATAAATTGATCAAGTTCATGTACCTCTTCACCTATATCTTCGCCTGGTTCTAACGACATCACAACTAATTGGCTGTTTTTTGCAGTATAAAGCACTTTACGAAAGTTTTTGTTTTTTTTAGTTTCTTTTTCAATGTCAACTACATATCCCTTCATTTTTATCCTCCCTTCAGATTTTTTTATAAGGTATATGCTGTGACAAATAACATTTGTTTAGGCCTTTCTACTATCGCTTCCTACAAGAAGGGGCGTTCCCCATCTCTACCTTTGTTAAATCCACTGGCAACTCCAACATATGGCCATATTGGTGCAAGATTTGCTCGCTTCGACAAAAAGCATCGCTTCTTGTCGATCAACTGAATATTTGCTCCGCTGCCGATGCCCAATATTATTTTTTATTCTAATTATTGATAAATATAAGAGAATTAGTATTGTTTGTCAAATCCGAATAACCTCCAAATGAAAGCTATAATATGACAGGAAATATTAAATGCAAATGAAATAGTTTATAATACAAGAGATAAAAATTTATTAAATAGTTTTTATTTAAAAACGATATGTTAAGGTGATGGCTAAGTTTTAAAATTTTTTTAAGATATTGTTGCCACGCCAAAACAGGTGGTTGAACCCCTTTGGGAACGGCAAGGTTTAAATATTATGAATTATGAAAATCAAATGAGGTCACATGTTCGATACGATTTTCACAAAGAGGTAGAATATACAATAAACGAAGCTGGAGCAGAGAAAATCTTCAAAGGAATTATAATCAATATCAGTGAAGCAGGACTCGGATTATATGTTTATAATCCTTTAAATAGAGGACAGGAAATTATTTTGAAGACTGACATCAGAGAATTAAATAGAAAAGGTAATATCCGCTGGTGTACTCAATTGGGAGAAAACATATATAAGGTTGGTTTGATGTTTATAAATTAAGCAAGAACTTTCTCAAAATTTAAAATAGGATTTTATAACATTACCGTTTTTATCATATAAAACTTTTGCCACAAAATGGTCTCCTACCCTGAAAGAATACGATAATTCACGCCAGATGACTGTAATCTTATCTCCGTCTTTTTTGACCTCCGCATATGGAAATCTCGCAAAATACAGGAAATTTTTTATAACCCTTACATCTTTAGATCTCTCTATATATGGGTTGTTCTCCTGTAGGATATAAGTCTCCTGTATACATAGCCTTCCTGTAAAAAGGTCTGCAAAACCTACCTCGATTTTATTGTCGGTTTTAGTCACAAACCACCATCTGAGAAAATCGTTCGGTAAAGGATATATCTTGTATATTTGTGCATTAACCCTTTCTTTAACAAATTCTTTAGTTTTCGCCTGTAAGTAGGCTCTTCCACCTGTATAAAAGATTAAAAGGATAAAAGTCAACAGCGCGATAAGTCCTGCTTTTTTCTTGTTAATCCTACATATTATGATCGAGACAAGGAAGCCAAAGGTAATATATGGATCTATTATGAATATAAGATCAAGTGAATATTGTTCCCACTCCAAAGGAGATAATATTCTCGTTCCATATTGATTTGTAAGATCCAAAAAAAGATGCAAGCCATATGCAATAAAAGATAGAAAGGTATAGTGTAAAAATCTCCTTTTATAGCCGAAAATAAGTCCAATTAATACGGGAACAGTAAATAAAGCAAGTATTCCATGCGTAATTCCTCTATGATATCTCAAGAAGACGTCTATTCCCCAAAACCGCGTTATATAATCGAAATCGGGAGCTATTGACGAAATAAGAATGACCAGCAGAGCATACCTATTTTTAAATCTAAGATTGAAAATTGTCGCTCCCGCAAGTGTATGGGTAAAGGGATCCATAATTTCTCCAATTTTTATTTTGAGTATTATGTTAACTTTAAGATATTATCAATATAATGAAGATTTTGCGAGAATAAAATTGAGAGGAGTTTTTATGAGGGGTTTCTGTTTAAATGCAAAGATATATCTGTATTTGATTATCTTATTAAATCTCATACCTCTTACTTCCTATTCACTAACGCTGGAGGAAGCTATATCACTTGCAAAAGATAACCTTCCTTCCTATAAAGCAAATCTATTCACAGTTAAATCAACAGAGGCACTTTATAAGGCATCTCTTTCACCTTATCTTCCAAAAGTTGACGCTTCAGCTTCGTATCAACGATTGTTCACTTCAAATGATGAATATAACACAAGAATACACGACATTTCTCTCACTTACACCCTTTTTGATTGGGGCAAAAGGAAGGCAAATAGAAACATAGCAAACTTGAACTTTGCTATAAGTAAAGAGGACTTAAAAAAGAGTCTACTTGATCTTGAATATCAAGTAAAAGTTGCCTTCTATACGGTTCTTGCTCAAAAGGAAACTGTCGAGCAAAGAAAAATACAGCTTAATGATGCACAAAAAGATCTCGAAGTTGCAAAGGGTAGATATAACTTCGGCGTCGCAAAATTATCGGATGTACTTCAGGCATCGGTAAGGCTCGAACAAGCCAGATATAATTTGTTGCAGGCAGAAGGAGACTATCATAAAGCACTATCGGAACTTAATTCCTTAATTGGGAGCCCTCTTGAAAGCGTTTACGAACTTCAAGGTTCACTCGACTTTGAAAAAAAACCACCAGATATTGAATTTCTTTACGACGCCGCTTTGCAAAGACCTGAAATAAAACAGGCAGAAAACTATCTTATGATTTCAGAAAATAATAAGTCAGCTATTCTGTCCTCTTTCTTTCCTTCCTTCTCCTTAAACGCCTCTTATTCAAGAACAGGTGGGGATATTATGAGAACGTCCTTTTCTGAAGAAAAGATAGTGGCCCTTACAGCAACATGGAATATCTTTGAGCTTGATAAATTTTTTAAATTCAAATCGAGTCAATTCGAATCCAAGGTCTCTATGGAAAATCTCAACGAACTGAAAAGACAGTTGCTATTGACTGTTTTTAAAACTTATGAAGATTTTATGACGTCAATAAATAAACTATCCGTCGCAAAAAAGCAACTTGAGCAAGCAGAGCATAATTATTCACAGGCCTTTAGTGAATATAAAGTCGGAAAAGCAGATATCCTTTCCCTTGTTCAGGCGGAAAGCCTTCTGTCTAGCGCTCGTGAGCAAATTATTGATTCGAGATTAAATATTATGTTATCAAAATCATTACTTGAAAGGGTTGCAGGGATCAAGAAATTAGAACAATTTTTCGATAATCGAGGGACCAATGAATAAGAAAAAACTTTTATTAATCATTCTAAGCCTTGTAATTATCATAAGTGGATATTTTTTTGTCTTTAAATACCTCGCTAAGCCGTCCATAAGGATCATCGAAACTGCAAGGGTTAAAAAAGGGAACATAAGGGGAATCCTTGTAGCAACCGGGATTATAAAACCGCAGGTCGGTGCGGTCGTTAAAATTGGGACAAGGGCAACAGGTACTCTCGATAAAATGAATGTAAAGATAGGAGATAGGGTAAAAAGGGGTCAATTAATTGCGTTGATAGATGACAGAGAAATCCGTAAGGCTATTGAATATCAAAAGGCTTCTTTAATAGCGGCTGAGAATACATTATCTCAGATAGAAATTACTTATCCTGAAAAGATCAAAGAAGCCAAAGCAAATTACGAATATGCAAGATTAAATTATGAAAGAGAAAAGGAACTTCTGAAAAATGAATATACAACAAAAGACGCCGTTGACAAGGCAAAAAGTCAATTTGAAGCTGCAGAGGCTAATCTGAAGAGACTCCAAAATGAATATGTAACACAACTGAAGATCGCAAGGGCAAACATAGAAGAGATTACCGCAAAACTGCAGCAAGAGAAAACAAGACTGACTTATACAAGAATTTATGCGCCAATTGATGGTATTGTCTCAGATGTAACGGTTCAAGAAGGAGAAACAATCGTAGCAGGACTCCAGGTTGCAAATCTGGTAACAGTCCTCGATCCGACTCTTCTTGAGATGTGGATATATGTTGATGAAACCGACATCGGTAAAGTCAAAATCGGACAAAAAGTAGAATATTATGTGGATACATTCCCTGACAGAATCTTTTACGGGAGCATTGAAAAAATTTATCCACAACCAGTTGTAAAAGAAAATATTGTGTATTATTTAGCGATCGTAAATGTTAGCAAAGAAGACGCTCGTTACCTGAAACCCGAGATGACAACTCATATCAAAATAATATTTGCTGAAAAAAAGGATATTCTTGTGGCTCCCAATGCAGCTATAAAATATGAAGAAGGAAGACAGATTGCATATGTGATAGATGAATATCAAAAAATAAATAAAGTAGAATTAACGACCGGATTAAGGGGAGAAGATTATACAGAGATTTTGTCAGGCGTCAAAGAAGGAGACATCCTTGCCACTAAATTAATAATGCCTGTATCAGCTAAACGTCAAGAATAATTGAGTAATTTATTATGCCCCTTTGTGTTCTTGAAGAAATCAAAAAACATTATAGAATCGGAGATATAAATATTGAGGTTCTAAAAGGAATCAATCTCCGCATAGAAAAAGGAGAATCTGTTGCAATTATGGGAACATCTGGATCAGGCAAAACAACACTCATGAATATTCTTGGGTGTCTTGATGTTCCAACTTCTGGTCGTTATATTTTTGCTGGCAAAGAGGTTTCTAATCTGACCGACGATGAATTATCTCTGATTAGAAATGAACATATAGGATTTGTTTTCCAAAACTTTTATCTCCTTCCATATGCTACAGTGCTTGAGAATGTCCTGTTACCCACACTCTATATCGAAAGGCACAGGGATAGCATAGAAAAGCGTGCAAATGAACTATTACAGCTTGTAGGATTAAAGGATAGGATTAAATTTAAGCCAACACAACTCTCAGGCGGAGAACAGCAACGAGTTGCCATTGCCAGAGCACTCATTAATGATCCTGAACTCATTTTAACTGACGAGCCAACAGGACAGTTAGATAGTAATACAGCCAGAGAAATTATTAATTTGCTTATGAAAATGAATGAACTTGGAAAAACACTTGTCCTTATAACCCATGATCAAGATATTGCTTCATATGCAAAAAGAATAATCCATATTAGAGATGGGGTTATTATCGAATAATGTAGACACTTTTTAATTTTTTTATAACTTAAACCGAGCAAAAAGATTTCAGGATTAAGATGAATGAACAAACTAATCAGAATCATCTTACAATCAATAAAGGCTGTAAGGATCTTCAAATTAAGGACATTATTTTGCTTACTTAGTGTTGCACTCGGCATTGCCTCTATAACGGTAATTGTAGCTGCAACCGAGGGTGCTTATAAAAAAGCACTCGAGATCGTAGATATGTTTGGACCTGATTCACTCCTTGTATTCGGTGGTGGTGAAGAGGCGAGAGCTATCGGACAAAGACAAAAAACCATAACCCTTGACGATATAGAGGCAATAAAACAAGCCTTTGATACCGCGTATCTTATAGTGCCGATGTCCAGCATGCGAGATGTGACAGTTTCTTACAAGAATAAAAAATATCAGACACATATTATTGGCTCAACAAATGATTACAGCAGGGTCTGGACATGGCCAGTGATCCAAGGCTCTGACTTTAAAGAGGAAGATGTTAAAGGGTTGAGAAACGTAGGCCTTATAGGACAATTTCTTTCAAAGGAACTTTTTGGTAATGAAGACCCTGTTGGTAAATATATTCTTATAAAGAATATCCCAATTCAGATTGTAGGTGTCTTATCTGAAAGAGGAACGTCGCCTGCTGGTGAACATCTAGATAATAGAGTAGTAATTCCTATTACAACACTGATGAGGAAACTTCAAAATGAAACAAGATATATCTCAGCTTTTAGAATTAGATTTATAGACAGGGAAAATCTCAATGAATATGTCGATGAATTGAGATCATTTCTACGAATGAGACACAAAATACCACCGGAAGAGTCAGATGATTTTACAATTATTTCTCCTAAAGAAATTATAAAATTCCTTGTAGCCCTCACTGGTTCCCTTGTAATCTTTCTCGGCGTAACAGGAATTATTTCTTTAACCATAGCAGGATTTGTACTGGCAAATCTATTTTTATTGTCTGTCAGAGAAAGGACAACAGAAATTGGAATTAGAAGGGCGGTTGGTGCAAAAAGGCAGGATATACTGCTTCAATTTCTGGGTGAATCAGTAACCTTAACCACCGTCGGAGGACTATTTGGTTTTATACTCGCTATTGCTTCTTCAAAACTTCTTATGTCAATCGCAGAATTTCCAATCTATTTTTCATGGAAGGCCTTTGTCGTTGGTTTATTACTTTCCTGGATCGTGGGCATTGTCTTTGGACTTCAACCTGCTAACAAAGCAGCAAACCTTAATCCTATAGAGGCGATAAGAGGATGAACAGAATACTTTTAAATCTTAAAATCGCATTTCGCTCGCTATTAAATTTTAAATTAAGGAGTATTTTAGCAGTTCTTGGCGTTTTTCTCGGGACCTTTTCATTAATAGTAGTCTCTAATCTTTCTGATTCATTATTAAAAAAAACAGAACAAGAAGCCGAAAGCTTAGGGAAAAATCTTCTAATCGTCAGAAGTGGAATAGTAAGAAAATTCGGGACAAGGACCAGATTACTTAGCGAAGCTACAACACTCAAAATAGAGGATGCAAAAGCGTTAAAATATAACTCTACTTTTATTAAAGATGTATCTCCTTCAGGTAATAAAACCTTTCCTGTTAGATATGGCAATACAGTTTTAAAATCGGTATTAGTTGTTGGAGTGTTACCAAATTATTCTGAAATTAGAAACTTTTATGTAAATGAGGGCAGATTCATATCAAAAGATGACGATAAAATTTTGAATAAGGTTGCTGTGTTAGGGAGTAAGGTCTCACAGAAATTATTTGGAAAAGAAAATCCTATTGGTAAGCATATATTAATATGGAGGGTTCCCTGTGAAGTTATTGGAATAATGGAAGAAAAAGGTGTTGATATCTCTGGCGTTGATCAAGATAATCAAATCTTTCTCCCACTCAGTACTTATTTGAGAAGATTTGTAAACCAAGACTATGTGAATAACATTTATGTTCAAGTTGAAAGTGAAGAATATATGTATGCGACGAAAACACAAATTGAAGAAATTTTACGTAAACTTCATAAAATAAAAGACCCTAAAGACGATGACTTTACTGTTATAGACATGAAAGATGTTATGGCCTTAAAAACACAAGCGATGTCAATGATAAATGTTCTTGGTAAAATATCGGCAGGGATATCCTTTTTAATAGGTGGAATTGGCATACTGTCAATAATGATATTAATTGTGAATGAAAGAAGGATTGAGATAGGCATTAGAAGGGCAATTGGTTCAAGAAAAAAAGATATAATTATTCAGTTTTTACTTGAATCATCTTTTATTTCCTTAACAGGCGGTACCATTGGTGTAATTATAAGCCTTGCGGCTACTATCATTATTTTTAGTTTTTCAAATCTACCGTTCACCTTATCTTTAGGTGCGCATATCTTATCATTCTTTGCATCTGTTGGCGTCGGCATTTTGGCAGGCATTTATCCTTCAAAAAAGGCAACACAGATCCAGCCAGTGGATGTTATAAGGTCATAAAAATTTTAGGGCAGGTAATTACCTGCCCTAACCAGGAGAGACCTCTGAGATGCACCCTCTAACTCAGAGGATATGAGGTGTTTGACCCACGTCGCTAATTTAGCAAAAGCTTTAATATTTGTCAAGAGGGTGTATAAACGAACTGAAAAATTAAAAAAGAAATTAGTTTTTTGCGTCCCTTGTCCGTGTCCATTAAAATTAGGTTTTTAGACTAATAATGGATAACTATTAACTAATAACGAATATTGGGTACACGAAGGACTCGAAAAAATTATTCGCAAAATCTACATTACTGTAATTGATTTATTTGATTGAATTATTTCCGCAATTCCTTATATAACGCTTAAGTTCTTTCATTTCGAAAGGCTTTACTAAGCACATTATCGCACCACTTTTTATTGATTCTTCTACCACCTTCTGAGTTGCGTTTGCGGAAAAAGCAATGGCAGGTATGGAGGGATTAAGCTTTTTGATAATTTTAAGTGCATCAATCCCGTTAAGTTTTGGCATTTTAATGTCGAATAAAAAGAAATCATATGGTTTTTCAATAAAGTGTAGAACTGCGCTTACACCATCGTACACAAGATCAACTACATACTTTTCTTCCTCTAATTCGGTCTTTATTATAAACCCAAGATTTTTATCGTCCTCTGCTAAAAGTATGTTCAACAAATCACCTCTTCAGAATTTTCTTCTTATTTACGTTATTATCAATGTATTTATTTACCAAATTTATCAGCTTTATCTGTTCAATTGCTTTCATCTTTGCTATCTCAGCACATGTACGAAATCCTTCACCAAAGAAAAAGTTCCTACAATCCTTCCTATATCTATCATCGAATAAATCTTCAATGGACTGTAAGATAATAGCCTCTGCAAGGGTGGTAACTTTACCCTGTCTTTTAATTTTGGGAATATTGCATCGGACTTTTTCTTTCTTTATCGCATAAGCCATCATCATAAAAATATTTAGCAAAATTGATGCCATTTTTATCAGACTATTTATCAATCTGAAAATTGCAATTTTTGGGTTAGTGATTAGTCCAGAAGGAAGGTTATAGTAAAACTCGTAAAAAGGAATCGAATATAATGCTGTGTACTGTATCAATTATCAAAGTCCAGCATCTCCTATTGCGTCAATGACATTGACAATAATTGACACTAAAATCTCTCTTCCCTTACTTCGACACCCCTCATCGTCTTACGCGTATTAGCATTTTTAATAATCCTGAATTTTTCAACCCGCGATGGATCCCGACAAGCTCAATTGTCTCATCAATAATTTGATTTACATACGTCTTTCTTTTCGTAGTGGTATAATATTACACTTTTATAATACTTCCCATTAAATCAAAATTTAGGACTTCTTGCTTGTCTTTGCGTAAAAAGAAGTCATCTTTTTATTTACATTATCGCTTTGACACTTTGAACACTTGATTTTAGGATTAGATTCAAATTCTTTTATCGAAAGAAAGACCAAGAACTCGTTCCCACAATCTTTGCAAATATACTCATAAGCTGGCATAATTACCTCCTCCTTTTATAAATGGCTTAAGAGTATAAGTGGATGATTATAGAATATCATAATATGCCTTTTAAATCATCCTTGGTGACCGGGCCATAAACGGTTAAAGAAAAGGCTTCTCTTTTTATCAGTTTTTCAGATAGTTCCTTAACCTGTCTCAAATTTACAGAATCAATTTCTCGCATAATCTCCTCAGGAGAAATATGTTTACCGAAATAAATTTCCTGACGAGCTATATTATTCATGCGGCTACTTGATGACTCAAGTCCAAGGATTATATTACCCTTGAGTTGATTCTTTGCAATTTGAAGTTCTGTTTCGCTTATTGTATCTTTTAGCCCTTCCATCTCTTTAATTGTAATCTCTAATACTTCTTTTACCTTTTTTCTGCTTACTCCTGCGTAAACACCCCATAATCCGGTATCAATGTATGAACCAATGAATGAGTAAATCGAATAAGCTAATCCCCTTTTTTCCCTTATCTCCTGAAATAAACGAGAACTTACACCCGCCCCAAAAATTGTATTTAAAACGAAAAGACAATAACGATCCTTACTCGAATATGACACCCCTTCTACACCCAAACAAATATGCACCTCTGAAAGGTCCTTATTTATAACTTCCATCTTTCTACGAAAAACGGGTTGGTCTCCTTTTCCAGGCTCTGATCCCCTTCTCAACCCACCAAGCGTTTCTTCGAGAAGATTAATTAATTTTTCAGGCTCGAAATGTCCTGCACATGATATAACCAGATCCCTTGTACCATAATACTTCCCTATATGATGTATGAGATCATCCCTTGTAAATGACTTTATGGTCTCCCTTCTTCCCAGAACAGGCTGACCCAATCCTGTATATCCCCAGATAGTCTGATTAAAAAGGTCATGAATATATTCATCTGGTGAATCTTCAATCATCTTAATCTCTTCTTTAATTATTTTTTTCTCTTTCTCTATATCGTCTTCCGGAAATGTAGAATTAAGAAAAATATCAAATAATAGCTCAATTCCTTTTTCAAGATATTCATCTAAAACCTTTATATAAAATGTTGTTGTTTCCCTCGAGGTAAAGGCGTTTAATTCACCTCCAAGAGAATCTATATCGAATGCAATATCTTTTGCACTTCTTTTTCTTGTACCCTTAAAAAACATGTGCTCCAGAAAATGAGAAATGCCATTTTTTTCTGGTAGCTCATATCTTGAACCAACCTTTACCCATATACCTAAAACAACCGAACGCACATTTCTTAATGTTTCCATTACAACTGGTACGTCATTTGATAAATATCTTTTTATAAACATGCTCTTAGGATTTTGATTAAATTCAACATTATTCATTTAAAATATAAAAACTTTTAAGGATTAAATGCCAAAACAAAAAATTTTTAATAAGGACAATATAACAAAAAGAGGGATATTGACTTTTGATTACGTATCACTCTTTATCTTTTTCTTGCTTTTGCCTGCTCTCTTAGCGCTTCTTTTCTTGACAAGCGAATCCTGCCCAGTTTGTCTATTTCTATAACTTTAACAAGGATTTCATCTCCTTCGTGAATCTCATCGGTAACTTTAGATATCCTTTTGTCTGAAATCTGAGATATATGCAGTAAACCTTCTGTCCCTGGTAAAATTTCAACAAAAGCGCCAAAATCAACAATTCTCTTGACTTTTCCAAGATACAATTTCCCTAATTCAGCCTCGGCAGTTATACTGTTTATGATCTCGATAGCCTTTCTTGCTGATTCTCCGTCTGGGGAAGCTATGTTAATAAGACCACTATCTTCGATATCTATTTTAACCCCTGTTTGTTCAACTATACCACGAATTACTTTTCCACCGGTCCCTATCACATCCTTTATCTTCTCCTGTTTTATCTGGAGTGTGTAAATTCGAGGTGCATTAGATGCAAGGGTTTCACGAGGTTTACTTATAGTCTCGTTCATTTTTTGAAGTATAAAAAGTCTCCCCTCTCTTGCCTGTTCAAGGGCCTTCTCCATTATTTCACGAGGGATACCACCTATTTTTGTATCAAGTTGGAAGGCTGTTATACCCTTATCAGTTCCTGTGACCTTGAAATCCATATCTCCGAGATGATCTTCAAGGCCGAGGATATCCGAAAGGATTACAAACCTGTCTTCTTTTATAAGACCCATGGCAATTCCAGCAACATGGGACTTTATAGGAACACCCGCGTCCATTAGTGCAAGAGAGCCACCACATACTGTTGCCATTGATGAAGATCCATTAGATTCGAGGATATCTGAGACTATTCTTATGGTATAAGGGAACTCAGTCTTTGGTGGAATGACTGCCTTAAGTGCCCTTTCGGCCAACATACCGTGACCGATTTCACGTCTTCCAGGAGACCTCAAGGGTCTAACTTCACCCACGCTAAAAGGTGGAAAATTATAATGTAACATAAAAGTCTTGTAAGACTCACCATCAAGCGAATCTATCTTCTGTTCATCATCAGATGTACCTAATGTTACAACTGCCAAACATTGCGTTTCGCCTCTTATAAATAATGCCGAGCCGTGTGTACGAGGAAGGATTCCAACCTCCGCACTTATTTTCCTTATCGCAGTATTGGTTCTACCATCTACCCTTCTATTCTCATTTATTACCATACCCCTGACTAAATTTCTTTCAATTTCATTGAAAACAGTAGCTATTTCAAAAGTTATGTCTTTATCGGCAGTATTCAATCTTTCAATTATCTCTTTAAGTATTTCATCGAGAGCCTTCTGCCTCATTAGTTTGTCAGGAATAGTAATAGCTGTCTTTATCTTCTCTAAAGCAAGTTCATTTACTTTATTTCTAAGTGCTTCATCTATCACTGGTTCTTGAATTGGTCTCTTTTCTTTTCCTGCAATACCTCGAAGTTCATTCTGGATTAAACAAATACGTTTTATCTCCTGATGTGCTATATCTAATGCCTCAATAAGAACAGACTCTGGCACCTCAAGTGCTTCACCTTCAACCATAACAACTGCTTCTTCAGTACCAGCCACGACAAGATTAAGGTCGCACTCTTCAGCTTCTCTCATATCAGGATTTATAACGAATGATCCTGCAATCCTACCGACTCTCACTGCACCAACAGGAGATTTAAACGGAATATCAGAAATTACAAGTGCTGCAGACATACTGACAATGCCAAGAATGTCAGCTATATTCTCATCACCATAAGAAAGCACATTAACAATGCCCTGCGTCTCATAAAAAAACCCCTTTGGAAAAAGAGGTCTTATGGATCTATCTATCAGCCGAGAGGTGAGTATTTCTTTTTCAGAAGGACGCCCTTCTCTTTTAAAGAATCCCCCTGGTATTTTACCAGCAGCATAAGCCTTCTCTTGGTAATCTATAGTCAAGGGGAAAAAATCCAGTGCTTCCTTCTGGATTTTATCCGCAACAGCTGTAGCAAGAACAACCGTGTCACCATACCGTGCAACCACTGCGCCGTCAGCCTGTTTCGCCACTTTTCCTGTTTCGAGGGTAAGAGTCTTATTACAAACTTGGATCTGTACCTTATTCATTATCTTTTATTTTCTTAATTCCAACCTACCGATCAGCTTTTCATATCGTTCTCGGTCATGTCTCCTAAGATAATCAAGCAATTTCTTCCTTTGGCTGACGAGTTTTAAGAGGCCTCTTCTTGAATGATGGTCTTTCTTGTGGACTTTAAAGTGCTCGGTAAGATAATTTATTCTTTTACTTAACAATGCTATTTGAACCTCTGGAGAACCAGTATCATTCTCATGCAATTTAAATTCGTTGATTATTGTCTGTTTCTGGGTCTTATCAATAGCCATTCGCGCACCACCTTTCGAAATTATTTAGATTCTAAAATATTTTTCAAACTTAAAAATACCATATAATTCTTTATTAAGTAAAGTTTAACACCACATGCATTTAGAATAATGCCTATGTTTTAAAATTTCTTTGATTTAAACAGTTGATTTACTTAAATCTTTTTTAGTTTTTTCTTTGAGAACAGCCTGTGCTGCTGCGAGTCTTGCTATCGGAACCCTGTAAGGCGAACAGCTTACATAGTCTAATCCTATTTTATAACAGAATTCTACTGATCGCGGATCGCCTCCATGTTCTCCACAGATACCCATCTTTAAATTCTTCTTAACTTTTTTGCCTTTTTCAACGGCCAATTTCATTAATAAGCCAATACCTTTCTGATCCAGCGTTATAAAAGGATCGTCTTCGAGAATACCTTTCTCTACATAATACGGAAGAAATCTACCCGCATCATCTCTTGATAACCCAAAAGTTGTTTGGGTAAGATCATTTGTTCCAAATGAATAAAAATCTGCCTCTGTAGCTATCTCATCTGCCGTCAGCGCTGCTCTGGGAAGTTCTATCATAGTTCCAACAGTATAACTTACTCTCGTTTTATATGATCGCTGAACTTCATCGGCAACTTTGACAATAAGTTCTCTCATCATTTTCAATTCATTCACATGCCCTACAAGTGGCACCATTATCTCAGGGATAACTTTAATTTTTTGTTTTGAAAGTTCACAGGCTGCTTCCATTATAGCCCTTACCTGCATCTCGTAGATTTCTGGATAAGTTATGCCTAACCTACAACCTCGATGACCCAGCATTGGATTAAATTCATGCAAAACCTTATTCCTTGCCCTAAGTTTCTCGAATGGTATCTCCATCGATGTAGCCAATGCTCGAAGTTCATCATCTGTATGAGGTAAAAACTCATGTAAAGGTGGATCAAGTAAACGAATGGTTACTGGCAGACCCTTCATAACCTTAAATATCTCAATAAAGTCCCCTTTTTGCATAGGTAAGAGCTTCTCGAGTGCTTTTTTCCTCCCCTCTAAATCATCAGAAAGGATCATTTCTCTTACAGCGCTTATTCTTTCGGGTGCAAAAAACATATGTTCTGTTCTGCAAAGGCCGATGCCCTCTGCTCCAAATTTTCTTGCAACTGCTGAATCATGCGGGGTGTCAGCATTTGTTCTAACCCTTAGCTTTCTATACTCATCAACCCACTTCATAAATTTCCCAAAATCACCTGTAAGCTCAGGAACAACAAGAGGTATCTCGCCCAAGATAACCTCACCTGTCGTCCCATTAAGTGTTATATAATCGCCTTCCTTTATTACAAGATCATCTACTGTAAAGTATTTCTGAACCTCGTTAATGTTTATTGCCCCACAACCAGCAACACAACATTTCCCCATGCCTCTCGCAACAACAGCCGCATGAGAAGTCATACCTCCTCTCGCCGTAAGTATTCCCTGTGCCGCATGCATTCCACCTATATCTTCAGGTGATGTCTCTGTTCTTACAAGAATTACCTTTTCACCTTTTTCTGCAGCCCTTTCTGCATCTTCTGCCGTAAATACTACCTTCCCTACAGCAGCACCAGGTGAAGCTGGCAAACCCTTCGCTATTACTTTAAATTCTGCCTTCGGATCTATAGTTGGATGAAGTAGTTGATCGAGCTGCTCAGGATCTATCCTCAGAACAGCAGTTTTCTTATCAATTAATCCTTCTTTTACCATATCAATTGCGATTTTCAAAGCAGCAGCCGCGGTTCTTTTTCCCACTCTTGTCTGTAACATATAGAGTTTACCTTCTTGAATAGTAAACTCGAGGTCGAGCATGTCTTTAAAATGTCTCTCGAGCTTCTTATATATCCTGGTAAGTTCTTTGTAAGCTTCAGGAAGTCTTTTTCTTAATTCTTCAATTCCCAATGGAGTTCTAATTCCAGCAACCACGTCCTCACCCTGAGCGTTTATCAAACATTCCGCGAAAAACCTCTTTTTTCCTGTAGAAGGATCCCTTGTAAAACCAACTCCTGTTCCAGAATTTTCGCCAAGATTTCCAAATACCATTGCCTGTATATTGCAGGCTGTACCCAGATCATGAGGAATATTATTAAGATTTCTGTATTTAACCGCTCTTTCCCCAAACCAGGAATTAAAAACTGCGCTTATCGCTTTCCTTAACTGCTCATAAGGATCCTGTGGAAATTCTTCTCCAGAACTTTTTTTATAGATAATTTTATATTCATCAATAAGTTCTTTTAAGTCTTCTGCTGTAAGTTCCGTATCGAGACGAACGCCCTTTCTTTCCTTCATCGCCTCAAGAGCCTTTTCAAATTTTTGTCTATCTATACCCATAACAATACTGCCAAACATTGTAATAAATCTTCTATATGCATCATAGGCAAATCGTTCATTAGATGTTTTGTTTATCAATGCATTCATCGTTGTTTCATTTAGACCGAGATTCAGCACAGTATCCATCATACCAGGCATCGAAAACTTTGCTCCTGAACGTACAGATACAAGCAAAGGATTAACCGTGTCACCAAACTTCATACCCATTGTCTTTTCAACCTTTTTCATATTATCAAGAACTTGCTCCCACATCCCTTTTGGAAACTTTCTACCTGCCTTAAAATACTCATTGCACGCTTCTGTAGTAATCGTAAAACCTGCAGGCACGGGTATTTTTAGATTCGTCATTTCTGCAAGACCAGCTCCTTTTCCCCCGAGAAGATCTTTCATGTAACCTCTTCCTTCGGCCTTCCCTCCTCCAAAAAAGTAAACATATTTTTTGCCTGCCTTTTTAGCCATCAGCTATCCTCCTGCTAATTTTGATTGACGAGTCCAGTTTAATAAATTATCGGAACTCTTAATTAAGGGATAATTTCTATTTCGCCCCTTCTACCAAGTAGAAAACTGCATGGAAAATACGCTTGCAGTCCACCTAATAGAATACATGATAAAAATAATAAATTCAACATCTTACAAGAGATGGATAGCTTAACCTTTTTTCGGGGCGAATGATTTTTTTCTCGGAAGTGTAAATATTTCCAAAGATCTATTCTGATTTCTTGACAAAAATATAAAAAAGACAATATATTTAGTAAAAAATAAAAATATAATGAGGTGGTATAATGTGCAAAACAAAATTTATTTTTATATTTATATTATCGATAATATTTTTGTTTCCATTTTCTGTGTCAAAAATTTATGCCACAAATACACCAGTCAAAGGAGAATCTCTTCCTGAAATAAGTCTTCCTGTACCCAAAAATAAAGAAGAAAAAAAATATTTGGGAATCAAAGAAAAAGATTTTTTTAAAATATCAAAGATCGATGCAGACATTGTCGTACTCGAAATATTCAGTATGTACTGTCCCTACTGTCAAAAAGAAGCTCCATTAGTCAACGAACTTTACGATTTGATAAACAAAAATGATCTTATTAAAGATAAAATCAAGATTATAGGTATTGGTGCAGGAAACACTGAATTTGAGGTTGATGTTTTTAAAGATGAATATAATGTTCCTTTTCCTTTATTCCCTGATGAATCTTTTTCTGTTCATAAATGTATCGGAGAGGTAAGAACACCCTATTTCTTTGTTTATAAAATTAAGGCAGATGGCTCAACCAAGATCATATATTCTAAAGTCGGAACAATTGAAGATCCAGAAATCTTTCTTGATCACATTATAAAAGAAAGTAGCTTTGACTAAAAATAGAATTATTCAATTTTAGTTTTCTAATTTTTGAATTTTATATTTATTATCTTAAGATGAGGAGGGATAATATGTTTTATAAAAAGATTTATATTTTGCCTTTTCTATTAATTACATCTTTATTTTGCCTTGTATCATCAAGTTATGGAGTATCAGAACAATTTAAAGGAAAGATCTATAATCCAGGAATGTTAAAACCAATTGATAGCAAAACTACATTAAAGGTTGGAGATGTCGCACCTGATTTTAACCTTTTATCTATCTCTGGTGAAAGGATATCTCTAAGTCAGTATCGTGGTAAAAAAAATGTTGTAATATCGTTTGTTCCTGCAGCGTGGACGCCAGTTTGCTCAGATCAGTGGCCTGGTTATAATATAGCGAAAAAATATTTCGACAAAAATGATGCCATTCTTCTTGGTATAACAGTAGACAACATTCCTACCTTGTATGCGTGGACAACAGAAATGGGGGGTCTATGGTTTCCTGTGCTTTCAGATTTCTGGCCTCATGGAGAAGTTGCGAAAAAATATGGTGTCTTAAGAACCGATGGAGTCTCTGAGAGGGCAATTTTTATTATAGATAAAGAAGGAATTATTCGGTATATTGATATACATGATATTAATAAGAGACCGAGATTTGAAATACTGGTTAAAGAACTGGAGAAGCTTTACAAATAGTATATTTATTATTTTAATATTGATATTAATAACCACATCTTTACCATTATATCTCTTTGTTTCTACAGTATATGCTGAAAAAAGACCTCCTTTAGAAAAAGATTATTTTCCTGATATGGTATTTCAAGAAACACTCACAAATAAAGTCAGAACATATCTTGGCTTGTCCACAGGGAAAAATAGACTGACAATTAAAGACATTTCAGGCTCTATATTTATTTTTGAGATTTTTAATACATATTGTACAAGCTGTCCCAGAAACGTCCCAATTTTAAATGAAATATATTCTATAATCGAAAATAATCCTGCATTGAGGGGTAAAATAAAAATTATTGGCATAGCAGTCGGTAATAATAGAAAGGAAGTTGAAATGTTTGTAAAAGAATATAAAGTACTATACCCTGTTTTAACAGATTATAATTTCAATTTCCACAGTGTTTTGGGCTCCCCACGTGTTCCTTATACTATGCTTGTTAAGCGCAATGAAAAAGGTGAAAATATTATATTCTGTAAGATACAGGGTATCTTAGAGTCTTCTAAAGAGGTTATGGATAAAATTAATAATAATATAAACAAGTAATGGGCCAGGGAATATTAGAAAACCTTATAAATGAACTAACAAAACTCCCAGGAATAGGTAGAAAGACTGCCCAGAGGCTTGCATTCTTTATACTGACAATGTCAGAAGAAGATGCAAAAGCGATATCAAAGGCTATCATTGAAGTAAAAGAAAAAGCGAGATTCTGCAGGGAGTGTTTTAATATCACAGAGCATGAAGTGTGTGATATTTGTAGTAATACTTCGCGCGATAAAAGTAAACTTTGTATTGTAGAAGAACCAAGTAATATTTTTGTAATAGAGCGTTCAAGGTCTTTTAACGGTCTATATCATGTCCTTCTTGGAGCACTATCTCCAATCGACGGAATAACACCAGAAAGCCTCAAGATAAAAGAACTCTTGGATAGGGTGAAAAAAAATTCTATAAAGGAAGTAATCATAGCTACCAACCCGAATACAAAAGGTGAAATGACTGCCCAATACATAAGAGAAATATTAAGACCTTATGAAATAAGGGTTACGCGTATAGCTTACGGTCTCCCTATTGGTGGAGATATAGAATTTGCAGATGAGGTTACACTGAGCAAGGCTATTGAAGGAAGAAGGGAGATGTAACCTGACCCAAAATATGCATTTTTAGGGTTAATCGAAAGATGTAAAGAGATTTGTTAACTGGGTTTAGAATTTGTGTATCTCGAAATTTTCTACCCAAACCAACTCGCAAGAATTACTACCACTATCAGTCCTACTTAAAGAACTAACCCAATGCCAGTTATCTTTTGCATCAACTCTCACCAGATAACCACTAAACTCAACTATATGCCCTTTACGAGCACGTTTTATTATTGACTCAACTGAGTGATTCGCGGGTATAATGTGCATATTGGCACTCGAGGTTTCAATTTCCCTCACAGGAATAGGAAGCTTATCTGTATGCCAGTAATACCAACGATTTGATTGTAAGATAGTTATAGATTTCAATACTTTTTCGTCAGACATCCTGCCCCAGCCTAAGGCTAAATCTACAGGAGATACTTCTGCCTCTCTACCCCATCGGTAATTTTTCTTAGAGAGCACTCTTGCTTTAATATGGATTCTAGCGAGAGGAGTAATAATGTAATCTTTAAATCGGAAGCTCTCGGAAGAAACTTCATTTATTTGCTTTGGAGGATTTGGAGCTAACACTCCCGGGCCATACTTAACAGCACCATTTTTTAAGAAAAGAAACCACAAAACAACAATGGCGAATAAAAAGTATATCGTTTTTTTCATATTTCACATTATCCCTCCAGGAATTTCTTCGACTGTAGTAACCATACAGAACAGAAAAGTTAGAATTTAATCTATCTCAATTTTTATCCAAGCACTGCTTTTTTAAATGCATCTATGCCAATACGATCAATAAATCTCGGCATTCTTTCTCTCGGCTTTGCATTTTTTGCATAATAATCAAGGCATCTTTCTATTAAATTAAGTGCCTCCTCTTCACTCAATTTTTCGGCAATTATGTTCCCGATACGCGGCCTTCCACCTGAATTGCCGCCAACTACTACTGTCCAACCGTCAGGTGCACAAAAAGCTCCAAAGTCTCTCAAAAAACTTTCTGCACAGTTCAGCCTACAACCAGAAATCCCAAATTTTGTTTTTGCTGGCACAATATCTTCTTTACCTACATACATTTTTTCTATCTTCGAAGCAAGACCAAGTGAATCACCCTGACCAAATTTACAGGTCTCTGTACCCGGACATGCCTGCACATAATGAACACATAATCCTTCTGCAGGTCCGACTTCTATATCCAGGTCTTTCCATACCTTCTCAATGTCATCTGGTTGAAACCCAACGAGGGCAATACGCTGTCCCGATGTTATCTTAATAATTTTTACCTTATATTTTCTTGCAACAGTAGCAATCTTTTCCAAAATCTCAGGTGTTAATAGCCCCATTGGAATTCTTAGAACAATTGCATATGTCTTTTTGTCTCTTTGTAAAATAGCTCCCTTCAGTGTTTCTATCATCTTTTTAATCCTTTCTTACTTTAGGTAAGTAACTACCCATGTATCATTCAGTTTTTTCGGGTAAAATTTCCCCCAATATTGTCTCTCCTGCTTTTACTTTATCTCCAACTTTAACATTAATTTTAGTAAAAGACGGTAGATAAACATCGAGCCTCGAACCAAACTTTATCATCCCGTATCTATCTCCACGTTTAAGGTAATCCCCAACCTTTGTCTTACATACTATTCTTCTTGCTATAAAGCCTGCAACCTGCCTAACAAGAACCTTCCCCTTTTGATTCTCCAAAACCATTACAACATTTTCATTTTTCAAAGACGATTCATCTTTATAAGCGGCAATAAACTTCCCTCGTGAATGCTTAACAACTGTTACCTTTCCATCGCAAGGAGCACGATTTACATGAACATCGAATGGAGACATAAATATGCTTATCTCCTTTGAATATGAATTTAAATAAATCTGTTCATTCGTATCTTTTATAAGAATTATCTTACCATCGGCTGGTGATACAAAAATGCCTTCCCCTTCTGGGATCCTCCTCTCAGGGTCTCTAAAAAAAAATATTACAAAAATGGTTATTATAATAAATAAAAATGTTACAAGTAACAAAAAATAAAACGAAAAATTATAGTTGCCCGACTTCCACTTCCATAATAGAAAAATTGAGGTAACAGCTGTCACAAAAAATGAACCTAAAATTAAAGGATATCCTTCATGTGCGACTTTAAATAAATTCATAATAGATTTTTTCTAACTCGTGGTTTTAAGCCTTTGTTTTATCAACAAGTTTTTCTTTTTTAAGCCATGGCATCATGGCTCTTAACTTTGCGCCGACTTCTTCTATCAGATGTTCTTCGCCTTTCTTTGTAAGCGCATTAAAAACAGGTTTATTTGCTCTACATTCGAGTATCCATTCTCTAGCAAATTGACCTGACTGAATTTCGTTTAATATCCTCTTCATTTCTTTTTTTGTATCTTCGTTAATTATTCTTGGACCTCTTGTAAGGTCTCCATATTGAGCAGTATTACTGACCGAGTATCGCATATTCGAAATTCCACCTTCGTATATTAAATCAACTATCAACTTTACTTCATGAAGACATTCAAAATATGCCATCTCAGGCGAATAGCCAGCTTCGACGAGTGTTTCAAAACCTGCTGTAATAAGCGAAGTTAATCCCCCGCAAAGCACTACCTGTTCTCCAAATAAATCCGTTTCAGTCTCCTCCCTGAAAGTTGTTTCTATAATTCCTGCCTTTCCACCGCCTATCGCTGAAGCATACGCAAGGGCTAGCTTCTTTGTGTCTTTTGATGGATCTTGATAAACTGCAATCAAACACGGAACACCACTGCCTTTTAAGTACTCAGATCTAACAAGATGGCCGGGACCTTTTGGTGCAACCATAAATACATTTACATCATTAGGAGGCACAATCTGGCCATAATGTATATTGAATCCGTGCGCAAATCCAAGATATACGCCTTTCTTAACATGAGGAGCAACTTCCGCTCTGTAAATATCTGCCATGTATTCATCCGGAACTAACATCATTATAACATCGGCTATCTTTGCTGCCTCTGAAGGTATAAGCACTTTGAAACCAGCTTTTTCTGCCTTTACCCATCCCGTACCCTTTCTCACACCGATAATTACATCTAATCCGCTTTCCTTTAGATTATTTGCATGAGCATGCCCCTGACTTCCATAACCCATTATTGCAATCTTTTTGTCCTTTAAAATCTTCTTATCAGCATCCTTGTCATAATAAATTTTTACCATCTTTCCTCCTCCAAAATTTTCTTTTTTACTTAACCATCAATTAAAAAAATTATTATAAAATAAAAACATTGTTCCATTTTATACAAATTAAGGCATTTCCCCAACTTTAATATTAATGGTTAACTCTTTGCCCTGTCGTATAATCTTCATTTCAACTGTCTTCCCGACATTTGTTTCAGCAACTATTTTTGGAAGATCAGAAATATTCTTAATCTCCTTGCCGTCAAAAGTTATTATTATGTCTCCCCTTCTGATACCCGCATAATCAGCAGGTCCTCCCGGTACAACATCAGCAACAAGCGCTCCCTTTGATTCTTTCAATCCAAGTGCATAGGCTATCTCGGGTGTCAAACTCTGAATTGATACCCCTATCCATCCACGACTAACTTTGCCTTTCTCTTTAAGTTGCAATATTACAGATTTTGCCATATTACTTGGAATTGCAAAACCAATACCCTGTCCTCCTGCAATTATTGCCGTATTGATACCTATAACCTCCCCTTTTATGTTAACAAGCGGACCACCACTATTGCCCGGATTAATAGGAGCATCCGTCTGTAAGAAATTGTCATAAGGTCCAGCACCGATAGCCCTTCCACTTGCACTTATTATACCCTGAGTTACGGTATGCTCTAAACCAAAGGGATTACCAATCGCGAGAACCCAATCTCCAACTCTTATTTTATCTGAGTCACCAAGAGTAAGCGTCGGTAGATTTTTAAAGACAGATGATATCTTTATGAGTGCAAGATCTGTTTTTGAATCCCTTCCTATTACCTTTGCCTTAAATTCTCTGCCGTCAGCTAATTTAACCTTTATTTCATCTGCACCTTCAACCACATGATTATTTGTGATAATATAACCATCTTTATCGATTATAAATCCAGAACCAAGACTTTGCTGTTTTAATTCCCTGTCCGGTATATCACCAAAAAATCTATTGAAAAAGTCACCAAAGGGGCTTTCTTCCGGTCCGAAGAAATGTCTGAAAGGACTGCCCGGAATCCTTACTGTTTTTTCTGTACTTATATTTACAACTGCTGGTTTTACCTTTTCTGCGAGATCAGCAAAAGATTGCGGAAATCCAATGACTTCCACCCTTTCCCCTTCTTGTTTTTTGCAACCCACAAAAGCAATGAGAACTACCGATAAAACTATACAGAAGATAAAATTATGCAGAAACTCCTGTCTCATACTAAATTCCTCCTTTTTATCGAATCGATTTCAAGGCTTGCTTGTAAAACTTCTGCATATATTCCTTTGCCATTCGCCTCGAGCTAAACCTTGAGCTAACACCCTTAATGGCCTCCTTCATAACACGAACCCAGCCTCTTGGTGTGCCGGATTCATCTAATTTGTAATACAGAGGTACTATCTCTTTTTCCAGTAGTTCATAGATTTTTTCTGCATCGCTGTCACTTCCTTTCCCTTCAAAAGCCCAACCATTCTTACCATTATAACCTTCTATCCACCACCCATCCAGGATGCTAAGTTGTGGAACACCGTTTAAAGCCGCCTTCATTCCACTTGTACCACATGCCTCTAAAGGGGGAGTAGGATTATTCAACCATACATCAACACCGTGAACCATATATTGTGCAATCTGTTCATCATAGTTTTCTACAAATGCAATCCTGCCCCCCAATGAAGGGTCATGTGCGTAATTAAATATACGCTGTATCATTCTTTTGCCTTCCTCATCTGCCGGATGCGCTTTACCTGCAAATATTATCTGCACAGGTCGCCATCGATTATTTAGTATATTTTTCAGTCGATCAATGTCATGAAATATAAGGTCTGCTCTTTTATAATTAGTAAATCTTCGTGCAAAACCTATAGTAAGGGTAAGAGGATCCAGCAAAGTTCCACCTGCAATTATATTGATTGGATTTGCATGATTCTCTATCCAGCGCCTTCGAGCTTGCTCCCTGATAAAATTGATCAATTTTATCTTCAACCAATAATGAACCTGCCATAATTCCTCGTCAGGTATTTTATCCACTGAATCATAAATGACAGGATTATCATGTTGTTCGAGCCAATCAGCCCCAAGATATTTGTTAAATAAGAGTTGCATTTTTGGTTCAATCCAGGTGGGTATATGAATACCATTTGTGATGTATTCAATAGGTATCTCTTCTTCCCTTTTATCTGGCCAAAATACTGACCACATTCTCCTGGTAACCTCATTATGTTTTTTGCTTACGCTATTACGAAATTTAGACATCCTGAGCAAAAAAGCGGTCATATTGAATCCTTCAGATGGGTCTCTTGGATTTACACCTAATTGAAGAAATGTCTCACGATCGAGTCCAATAAGCTTACAGTAATTACCAAAATACTTATTCATCAGATGAAAAGGGAAAACATCGTGTCCCGCTGGTACAGGTGTATGAGTGGTAAATATCGATGTATTACGCACGTATTCTGCTGCCTCCTCAAAACTCATTCCCCCTTCCACCCCTTCTCTTATCCTTTCAAAGAGTGCAAATGCTGAATGTCCTTCATTAAGATGAAGTATTGAATGACGGACACCAAGGGTATTTAAGACTGCAATACCTCCTATGCCGAGAACCATCTCCTGTCTTAGACGCTGTTCAATATCTCCTGTATAAAGATGATAGGCGAGTATCCTATTCCACGGATCATTTGCCTCTATGTCAGTATCCATTAAGTAGAGGGGTATACGTCCTATCATTACCTTCCATATAGCAATATAAATAGATGGCTGGATAAAAGGCATCTGTATTATCAAGTGCTCTCCGTTTTCATTAAGAACCCTTTCAATAGGTGCCATGTCTTTATTAAGTATTTCGTCAACATCTTCTTGCCATCCATCGAGGCGTATTTTTTGACGCACATAACCCTCTGGATACATAAAACCAATTGCTACCAGAGGCACTCCCAAATCACTACACTCTTTAAGGTAATCACCTGATAAAAATCCTAAGCCACCTGCATAAAATGGTAATGAGTGATGTAAACCATATTCTGCTGAAAAATAAGCTATAGGTAAGCATTTAGTGGAATAAATATTTCCGGAAAACCATCCCTCTTTTAATGTTATATACTCCCTAAATTTGGCAATCACTATATCATAGTAATTTAAATAATCACGATCGTTCGATGCAGATTTTAAAATTTCTGGAGGGAGTTCCTGCAACATCTTTACAGGATTATGACCGCTCTCTTTCCATGCCCTACGATCCAGCATTTTAAAAAGCATTCGAGCTTCTGGATGCCAGCTCCACCAGAGGTTATATGCAAGTTCACCGAGAGCACCTATCCGCTCAGGAAGATGAAATTTTTTAGTAATATTCAATACCGTTTAAACTCCTTTCCTATAATCACCGAAAATATATTTGTGGAGTTGAAAATTAAGTCTTGCTTCAAGTCTGTCCTCCAGCATCCACTTGGCAAGCATTTCAGGAGAAATGATTCCATATGCAGGAGAAAGCAATATATGGCATTTCTCATTCAGAGAAAATTTGTAGATTAAATCCTTAGACCATTCATAGTCCCTTCTATCAGTAATCACGAATTTTATCTCATCGCTTTCTTTGAGTTCATCAAAATTCGAGAAATCCATTGCGTTATGCATACCACTTCCTGGCGTTTTAACATCGAGGATTACAATAGCCCTTTTATCAATTCCTTTTATGCTTTGTGAACCATTCGTCTCTATTAATACTTTATAACCCTGATCGAGTAACTTCTGAATAAGTGACGCAACTCCTTTCTGGAGAAGTGGCTCGCCACCTGTAATCTCGACAAGATTTATGCCATATTTATTGATTTCATTTAAAATTTCTATATCAGACATCTCCTTACCTTCTGTATATGCATATTTGGTATCACAGTAAGAACATCTAAGATTGCATCCTGTAAATCTCACAAATATGCAAGGTATACCAATATAACTTGACTCTCCCTGAATACTTCTAAATATTTCGCAGACCTTCATTTATGAACAACCAGAATAACGAAAAAATTTACATACAGCAATGTTTCTATTATATAATGATAAAGAAGGATTTAAAAATGGCATACAATTCTAAAATAGCCCAAACATCAAATTATGAAGTTCTAAAAGAGGTAGTAAACGATTATCCGGGTCTTCTTAGTGCAACTGAACCGCTAATCTCTGAATTAGAAAATTATACCCCTAATTGGGATTTCATTTTGAGGGAAATTCGCACCTATGCTTTAAAGAATTTCTTCTTGTATGACCACCATGAAAGAGGAATCGATGTAATTAAGATTATCATAAATATTTTCTTTGAGGCTATAAATCAAAAAGATCAATCTATACAACAACTTGCTGTTGACACCTTATTATTTTATTTAGAAAAAATTCTGATTGATGGTAGTCATGATTTTAGTCAATATGCAGATATATTCAATGAATGTTTTGTGAAATTTGATGAGCTTCCTGATGATAAATTTCTTTTAATTGTTACAAATCCACATCAAATAACAAAATTAGGCAAGCTTCTTCACGATAAATTGTCACCCAATTTAAACATTAATAATTTCAACAGACTTCTCTCAAAATTTCTTTTGAAAACTTATGATTATTTTTTAGTCGAACAAGACCCTGAAGAGTGGATTAATGACCTAAATAACTCAATATTAAACAAGGACGAATATAAAACTTTAGAGGACTCATTTTATCCGATAACGCATAAAAATCTTAAAGAATTAATCCTTCATATAACCGAAATTCAAAAAAATCCGGATCAAGTCTTTATTATGAAAGAACTTTTAAATATGCCTGGATATATTCAAATAGTTAAATATTACGAAGACAAAATCAATAATCTGCTTAAAACAGGTGATCAAATTAAAGACTTAAAAATAAAAATTAAATACCTTCTTAAGATTCTCGATACAAAATCACTTTCAGCTATCCATGAAAGTAGTTTGAGAGAAATAAGTAGAGCCATCTCAAATATTTTAAAAATTGATAGTCCTGAAGAAGTTAAAGAAATCCTCTCAAATGGATTCAGAATTTTTGAAAAAACATTTGATATATTTTCCGAAACAACTCTGTCCTGTTTACAGAATATTGGATACAGCATATATGCAACAAATAATAGTAAGCTTGTTGAATGGTTTCTTCAGAAATTAATCTCTCTAGGCTTTCAATATCCCCAAATAAAAGGCACTACCGAAGAATGGCAAGTAAAGTCCAATCGTGCACATCTGAAAAATATCCGTACCTGGCTAGAATTGATAGAAAACAATCCCAGATGGTCCAAGAGTCTAATGTCTGCATTAATTATCAATCTAAGATTATGCGGAGTGCATATAAATGACACGGATATTTTTCAAAAGGATTTAACTAAACTTCTTAATAGCGATATTGCTCCTGTATATCATCTCGTTAAATTGACGGCGAAATTATTTCCAGTTTATTTCAATGAAATCGGGGCAGAAGGAAAGCTAAGAGAGGTGTCTACCGAAATAGACGAGATCACCGCAAGGGCTGATATTCTTGTTCATTTTTTGCGAAAACAAAGCCATGTTGAAAGTAGCGCAAGGGTTGTTGATTTTATCGAAGGCGTGATCAACTTCTGGTTAACGAAAGATAAAACAATTCTAAAAGATTTCTTACCCGAGGATATATATAATAGACTTGCTACCTCAGGGCGTTTTGTCGATGAATTGAATATTATTTTTAATTCAATCTTCAAAAAAAAGAATATGCAAGAAATAAATAATCTTCTTAGTTTATCGGATAATGAAATAAAAACTTTGATTGAAGAGATTCCGCATGTTTCAGAAATAGAAAAAAGGAGAGCACATTTAGCGATTAACTTTTATCAATTGTTATATAACAAATACAAGCTTGCACCACTCAATATAATAGAAAGTCTAAAATATTACCAAAGTTTAGGACTTCCGAATAATGAATATCTGATCTCGGTCTTGGAGAGAGGCAATGTTTATCAGAAACTCGAAGCCATTCTTGAATATTTAAACAAATTAAAAAAAATCATTGAATCACCCGAACATTTTGAACCTATAGAAAATATATTCCGCAAAAGACATATCGCTGCTGGGATACCCTCAATTTATGGAGTATATCACGAAAGAAAATTTGATTCTCTTGCTTTAACCTTCCGACTGGAAAATTTAGCCAATATACTTTTTGAAGAACTTATCACCTCGCTGAATCTAAAATTTATTACCCGTGCTACGCTCTCCGAAATAGAAAAATACGCAAAACTATTCTATAAGGCATTACAACTTGACGGAATCTCGTCAAGCAGACTCGAAAATACACTTGATCTCTTAACTGGATCTTTAGAGGTTAGAAGATTCTCCTTCTCACAATATATAGACATATTCAGAGGTTTTTCAGAAGCTGTTCAGGATATTCTCAATACATACTTCAGTGGGATTTTCAAAAACAATCTCAAGTCAATAATTTTACAAGCAGGAATTAAAAATATATTGCCAAAATATCTTGAAAAAAATAGCACAGAGGATGAATTTGAGTTGATAAATAAAATATCAGAACAGTTTTTAAGAGAAACCGTTGCGACTGCCTTTGGACTTCAGCAACTTGATAATTTTATAAGTAAAATTTTGAAAACGCTATTTGAGCAAGCCGAAGATCTGGATACGAGAACACTCGATCTGTTAATGAGCTATGACCCCAAAAAAGCACTTTCAAGCATTTTTTATCCTAACATGACTACAAATGATCGGATTCATTTAGGGATAAAGGGATATAATCTTATAAGACTTTCATCACTTGGGATACGCGTCCCGCCTGGATTTATTATAACTACAGAGGTATTTCGTTGTGCAAAGGCTATAAATAAATTCAGATATGTAAAGGAACATCTTGAAGAATGTATTGACGAACATATTTCTGAACTTGAGAAACTTACAGGTAAAAAGTTTGGTGATCGTGAAAATCCTTTAACAGTCTCTGTGAGGAGCGGTGGAGCCATCTCTATGCCTGGGATGATGATTTCTTTCCTGAATGTCGGCATTAACGAGTCTATTGTTGAAGGTTTAATAAAACAAACGGGTAAACCATGGTTTGTATGGGACTGCTATCGTCGTTTTTTACAGGGATGGGGTATGTCTTACGGAATGGAGCGGGATAATTTTGATGCGATTATAAATTCCTATAAGACAAAGTATAAAGTTCCGAGAAAAATAATGTTTACGCCCGAACAGATGAAAGAGGTTGCTTTTGCATATAGAGACATGATCCGCTCCCACGGTATAGAAATTGAAGAAGACCCCAAAAAACAACTTCTTATATCAATTGATCAGGTTCTCGAATCATGGTTTTCTAAAAAGGCCCAAGTTTATAGAAAAATAATGGGTATTTCAGAAAATTGGGGAACCGCCGTAATTGTGCAGGCAATGGTTTATGGTAACTTGGATACTAATTCAGGCACGGGTGTACTTTTTACTCGAAATCCACAGGAAACCGGCGACGACGTAATGTTATGGGGTGATTTTGCAATAGGAGCACAGGGAGAAGATATTGTGTCGGGATTGGTAATGACACTTCCTATATCGAAGGAACAGAAACCATTTGAAGATAGGGCTTCTGAAATCTCCTTTGAAGAAGCCTTTCCAGAATTGTATGACGAATTGCTTAAAATAGCAAAAAAACTTATATATACGGAAAAATGGGGAGCACAAGAGATTGAATTTACATTTGAAGGTAAAGAAAGAGACAAACTTTATATACTGCAAGCTCGTGATATGGCTATTACAAAAAAAGAAAGTTTTACTACATTCGTTCCTTCTAAAAAGCTTTCATCGAATTATTTATCCAGAGGTATTGGGGTTGGTGGAGGTGTTCTAAGTGGAAGGGTAGTCTTTGATCTCGATGATATTCATAATTATAGAAAAAAAGAACCTTCAACACCTTTAATACTTGTCAGATCTGACACCGTTCCTGATGATATAACTCATATTTCAGCAGCAGATGGACTCCTTACTGCTCGGGGTGGATCAACCTCACACGCTGCTATTATTGCCAATCGACTTGGTAAAACCTGCGTTGTAGGTTGTAATAATTTATTAGTATGGGAAAATGAAAAGAAATGTAAGCTTAATAGACGTCTGATAAAAGTAGGTGATTTTATTAGTATTGACGGACTAAATGGTTCTGTATATTCAGGTAAACATAAAATAGAAGTTGTCAAAGCTTAGGTGCACCTTACCCCTAAGTCGTTGAATATTTTGAGAGATAATTACAAATATTTGTAAATTGTTGGTATATAATATTAAAAATTTATCATAAAAGGGGATAAAAATATGGAAAAGAAAAAGATGAAGCTTATTTCCAAAAGTAAACCTATCCTCGGGATTAATGGCTTCGGTAGAATTGGGAAATTAACATTATGGAACCATATTGGCAGAAAATACTTTTCAGAAATTGTTGTTAATATAGGCAGACAGGTGGGTACCAAACTTGAAGACATAGCCCTCTATATAGAAAAAGACTCGACTTATGGACCCCTGCAAAGATATCTTTATGGATATAAGAAGCAAAGGATAATAGAAAATATTAATGAAGAGAAAGGCTCAATGACAATAGATGGCGTCCCTGTTACAATCCTCAGAGAAACGCGTAATCCTTCTAATATTCCATGGAGAGAATATGGGGTAAAAGTTGTTGTCGAGGCAACAGGAAAATTTACTAATCCCCTCGCTCATCCAGATTCAAAAGAAGGCTCGGTTCGTGGTCACCTCGAAGCCGGAGCAGAAAAGGTAATAATTTCGGCACCTTTTAAGATAAAAGAAAAAGATCTTTCTTTGCCAGATGATATTGTCACTGTGGTTATGGGTATAAATGAACAGGACTATAATCATAATAAACACCGGATTATTTCGGGGGCATCGTGTACAACAACATGTCTTGCTCACATGGTTAAACCTCTGCTGGAGTATTTCGGGCCAGAAAAAATAATAAGTGCCTCAATGGACACAATTCATGCAGCGACAGGAACTCAGGCAGTTTTGGACAGATTACCAAAGGCAGGTGCAACGGATCTAAGAAAAACCAGGAGTGTAATGAACAATATAATTCTTACCACTACAGGTGCAGCTAAAACGTTGGGTCTTGTTATACCAGAAATGAACAAAATAGGCTTTATGGCAGAATCAGTCCGTGTGCCCCTGTCCACAGGCTCGCTCATCATTCTTGTTATTACACTTTATGATGAACCTGACAAAGCCCCTGTTAACAGAGATATAATAAATAACATTTATCGCGAAGCTGCAAAGCGGGAAAAAAGAGGTTACATAAAGTACACAGATGAACAGAATGTATCTTCAGATATAATTGGACTATATGGCCCTGCAGTAATTATTGAAGGACATGAAACACATACAAGAACAGCAAATATTTCTTTAAACATAAAAAAATTATATAAAATACCGAATGAAGCGGCAGCATGTGTCCCTGAAAATATTGAGATACCAGTAACTAATGCTGCAATATATGGATGGTATGATAATGAGCTTGGTAGTTATACCAATATGCTTGGAGACTTAACCGTAAAGATAGCTTCTTTAGTCTACCAATAACTCTATCAATATCCCAATGTAGCCATAAACTTGTGTTCTTGTCATTGTCAATGTTTGTGTATGCCTCGAGAAATCGAAATTTTAGGAAGATATTTGTTGTCACTTAACCCACTTTATAAAGAACCGTAGGCATGAAGTCCTGAAAGAAGCAAATTTACTCCTAAATAGGTAAATATTACCGCCATAAATCCTATCACTGAAACAATTGCAACCTTTTTACCTCGCCATCCTCTTATCATTCGACCATGCAAATAAAACGCATAAATAAACCATGTTATCAAAGACCAAGTTTCTTTTGGATCCCAACTCCAATATACCCCCCATGCCTGATCAGCCCAAATAGCACCAAATATAAGGCCTCCAAGCGTAAAGATCGGGAAACCTATGGCAATACTTTTATATGTTATTTCATCAAGTATTTCCGGAGTAATATTAAACTTTTTGATCACTGATTTAAGAACATATCCATATTTCCAAATTAAAAATAAGATGATTAGTGTACCTATCCAACTTATTGTTTTAATAAAATTCGAAGGATTTAAGAAGGAAGTTTTGAACATATAGCTTTTTATGAAAATTTCGGGCTTAACGACAACATGAAATTTAAAGAAATCTATTGTCATCGCAATCAGAAGTACTAAAAAAAGACCAAAAGTTGCTGTCCAGAAAATATAAGAGAAATCTTTTTTTCTTTCGGTAGTAATTATTAAATACATAAGTCCTGTGCTGAAAGAAAGTGAGAAAGCCGCATAGGCGATAAAACTCATTGTAACGTGAGCAAGAAGCCAGTTACTTTGAAGCGCCGGAACAAGAGGTTGTATTTCCTTAGAAACACCTGATAAGTCTATAAAAGCCAATGCAAGACCCGCAACAGGAGTAATAAATGCACCGAAAGAGCGGTTTTTGAATTTAAATTCTATAATTAGATAACCAAGTATAAGACACCATACAAAAAAAATGATTGATTCGTAAAGATTTGTAAGGGGAGCAGACCTCAGAAATCCCATGCCGCTCAAATCCGCAAATTCTTTCCATCTGAGAATTATTGCTATTGTTTGAGAAATAAAGCCAGTGATCGTTAAAGTGGTAGCAAATATTCCAATCTGGAGTCTCCTGAACGCGAGATAGGTAATATATACAATCATAGCAATAATATACGCCATTGTTGACAGGCCGAAGAAAAAAGAGCTGTCCATTATCTTTTACCCCCCTCTTTCTGATTAAGAACGGAAATTAATTTCTCTATTCTCCTTTCAAAAGCAAGTCTATTTTTATTAGAAACTGCCCCTATAATTACCCTTGTATTATTCTTCTCTTCGACAGCATTAATCCATATTTTTCGATGACTTATAAAGAAAGCGATGAAAAGCCCTAAACTCATAAAAATACACCCAAGATACACCACCCATACACCGGGATCTTTTCTAACCTGTAATCCTGTAAACTCGACTCCCCAATAGTCAATAAACTCAACCTTGTGTCCGCCTGGAAGCTGCCACGTTTCAGGATATCTCCTCAAAATCCATCCTGAAAATGAATGCTTTCCAGAATCAAAGAATTCAACATAAACGGCAGGATTATTCATTTGTGAGGCATACGTATATGCATGGCCATGTGAATCAATTTTTAAAGCAGGACTGAAATCAATAATCTTTCCAGAGATATTAGTATCAGGAATCTGAAAGATGTCTCCTATTCTTAGGTGTAGATTACTAGATTGGCCGCTACCTGAAACAATCTTGAAGATAAAAATACCTCTGCCTATATTTTCATTTCTGAGTCCATAACTTGCTTGGTAAAAAGTAATGCCTTTATATTTAAGGGGATCATTAACCGTAATTGATTTTTGTAAGACTTCTTTTTCATTTTCTATTATTGTTAACAAGCTTCTGTATTCTTTTGGCATATCAGATCTACCATAAAATTCGACATCAAAATTATCACATCTTATATAAAATCCCAGTGGTATCTCCATTCCATTATCCAAAAAAGCAATGTTTGAGGCTGCCCCCTCGGGTAAATTTAGAAAACCCTTAAATCCCAAGCTCATCCCTAAAATAACACCTATAAGAATCACTAAAATACTAAAATGTGTTACATAGACACCGAGTCTGCTGTAATTTCCTTTTTGAGCTAAAAAGTGGACACTTTTTTCTTCCCTGTTTTCACGATAGTTTTTAAACCCTGCAGATTTTAAGGCAAAACTTATAGTCTCGCTGACCTTTTCTATTTTTCCCTTTAGAACTATTTCCTTATGTATAGGAAAATTCTTTAACTGTTCACTTGTCATTGAATTCATTGGTTCTCTGACAAGCTTCCATATCCTTGGAAGTCGCTCGAGGGAACAGATAATTAGATTTATTGAAAAAAGTATCAATAGCGTAATGAACCACCACGAATGATACATATCCATGAAACCAAGTTTTTCAAATATGTTGTACAACGAGGGAGCAAGTGAATCACCGAAAAGTCTGCTTAAGATCTCGAGGTTTTTAGCAGGGGCAGCCCTCTGTTCAATTATTGTACCTATAATAGAAGTAACTGAAATTAAAGCAAATATTATTATTGCCAGTTTTACAGACGCAAAAAAATCCCAAATTTTATCGATAATTTTATTATTTTTGGTTTGGCTCAAATCTCTCTTTCCTCTTCGTTTGATTATTTTAATATTTTTAAATAAATTAAAACAACAATTTTGGAGAATTTTGAATTAAATAACTTTTCCAAAGTTCGGAGAATAAAAGAAAAAATTCGATTTATAGATATACCTTTTTGACACCATTTTTAAGATAGGTTCCTTAAAGAGTTATCCGGCTTTTTTCAATTCCATATTTATTGAATTTTTCTAATACATCCTCACGAGCGTTTGAATCAGAAAAGATTTCAGACTTTAAAATGAGGGTTGATCTTTCAATTTTTTTTAAAATTTCTGTCCAGAGAAAAAAGCACTGTGACGATACTTTCGAAAAATTATTAAAAGACCCAAGAGTAATATATCCATTCGAAAGGGCAGGAAGTTTTTCGACACATGGACTTTCAGCAGGAGGAAGATAGCATAGAAAGGTTTCAGGGAGCCTGTATAACTTCTCTGTATAATATTTATCTGTCTCTCCCAATGGATCAGTAAAATGATCGACAAGCTTGTAATCAATTCTTGAGAGACCTAAAGACTTGGCTTCACCTGTAAAGCCTTGTCAAAATATCGAATCGCATCCTCAAAATTTCTTACATTATGGCATGCTATACCCATATTAATATAGGCTGTGGGATTTGAAGGTGAAACTTCTATTGCCTTTTGATAATATTTCATCGCACTTTCAAACTCTTTCTTTTCTTGAAATGCATTTCCAAGTGCATTATATGCGTCTATAAAATGTGGATCGAGTTCTACTGCTTTCTGATAACAACTAATCGATTCATCCAACATTCCTCTTTCGAAGTACAACTTCCCAAGCAAATTATATAGCGTCGAATTGGCTGGTTGTTTTTGTATCGCCTTTCTAAAAAACTCAATTGCCTTATCAGATTGCCCAAGCCTTCGAAAAATATCAGCAAGATAAATATATGCATCGAGAAAGTCAGGTTTAATCTCGATGGCTTTTTGAAAATGATGTATAGCCTCGTCAGTTTTTTCTTTGTTCGCATAAGCCATCCCAAGGGCAATGTGCACAATTTCATTAGCAGGAAATAAGTTTAAAGATTTCGACAAATATTCTATGGCATCTTCATAATTTCCTAATTCAGCATCTATTATTCCCAGTAGATTCAAAACCTCTAAATTATCAGGTTTTTCACGTAAAACATTTTTTAGATACCTTTTTGCCTTGGATAGATTTCCTGATTGATAACTTTCAATTGCTATTCTTATATTGTTTTTGACATTCATTGCTCTTAAAAATCTGGCATATTAGTAATTTTAGTAATTAGAGATTGATCCTCACATCATTTATATCCCGTTAAACATTTAGCTATAAAAATATAAAAGATTTAAATTTATTTTACATGTGGGAATCAAAACTTAAGAAATCAATGTTCCCTTGTTAAATCTTTAAAAAACTGTTTATTTTCAGAAAAACGCAAACCATCTTCGAATGTAATTAAATCTGATTTATATAGCTCCGCGAGGGAAACTTCCAAAGAAGTAAACTCTTCTGTTCCAGTCAACATCTGGGACTTTATTTGATGTGTTTTCCCTTCTCTTATAAAATTTTTGACACTATAACTATTGATAAGTTTTTCGTAAGCAAGAATAAGCCCTTCTCCTTTTTTTAAGGGAACCAGTCTCTGAGATAAAACAAAAAGAAGATTATCGGCAAGCCGTGTCCTTATCAAATTTTGCTGGTGAGGTGGAAACATATTAATAACTCTTTCTATGGTTGTAGTTGTAGAACTTGAATGAACAGTAGTCAATACTAAATGGCCTGTATCAGCAGCCTGCAACGCTATACTAAAACTCTCCGCATCCCTCATTTCTCCAATGACAATTACATCTGGATCTTGTCTAAAAATGCGTTTAAGGCCCTCTGCAAATGACTTTGTATCAGTCCCGAGTTCTCTTTGATTCACATTACTTTTTTTATGTTTATGAAGATATTCAATTGGGTCTTCAAGGGTTATAATATTACATTTTCTATTGCTATTAATGATATCAACGAGTGATGCCAGTGTAGTGGTTTTTCCATGACCTGCAGGTCCGGAAATTATGATTAATCCCTGGGGCATTAAAACATATTCTGTTATCCAGGGTGGTAGCCTCAATTCTTCCAACGACGGAAGTATATCCACAATATGTCTAATGGTGATAGATATAGAACTCCTTTGCTTATATAAATTTACTCTAAAACGTCCGATTTCGGGATAAGTTACAGCAAAATCATAATCTCCTGTTTTTAAAAAGGCCTCCCACTCTTTCTCTGACATTAATTCCCTTGCATATTTTTCACAGTCATTTGGGGTTAAAGAGTTCATTGCCGCACGTTTGAGTTCATTGCCTAATTTTATAGATGGCGGGACACCGGCTGTAAGAAGCATATCAGTAGCTGACGAATTCGCAAGATATTTCAAAAGCGACATCAATGGAAGACTTTTCTTCGCCTCAGCTTTTTTAATTTCTTTTTCCAGTATCTCACCACTAAGCCCTTTTTCGGGATTTTTCATAAGACTCTGGATGGCTGCTTCCATCTGTGACGCAGGGACTATAACTGGATTGACTTTTCTTCCCAGGGAAAATTCTATGTCTTTTATAGATAACATATCACGTGGATTTATCATGCCGAGCGTAACAGAACCTTCATCGATACTTATAGGGAGTACTTTCATAGATTTAATTTTTTCGAGAGGCATTATTTTTAATGTTTCTGGTGATATCTCGATTTTTAAAAGATTTACTGAAGGAATCCCAAGTTGCTGGCTTAAAAAATTAAGAAGAGTATCAAGGGTGATGAAACCCATCTCAACAAGGACTGAGCCTATATGTCCACCTACCTGAGATTGCCTTTTTAAGGCTTCCTTTAATTGATTCGAATTTATTAATCCGTGCTCGACAAGTAATTCACCGATACGCTGTTTCTTTCTATTAATTTTACTCGATGAAAACATTCTATTTTCTAACACTTTTATTTTCTTTTTGTCAAACCATCCAATATGAAAGCAAACATAATCTCACAATGAGATAGTGCTTACACTTAAAATGTCTCGATCTACCAGAGGAATATTGGGGTATAGGTGTTTAACACAATATGTAGACATATGGTTAAATTTTAAAAGTAATGATATAATTCTTTCTAAGAAAGATGAAGGTAGTCACTGCCGCAGAAATGCAGGAAATAGATAGAAAGACTATCTACGACATTGGCATATCAAGTCTTGTGCTCATGGAAAGAGCTGGGCTCGCATGTGTATCGAAAATTAAAGATATATTTGGTCGGAGAAAAATTGTAGTAATCTCGGGAAGCGGCAATAACGGTGGCGATGGATTTGTAATAGCTAGAATCTTACATAATGAAGAATGGAACGTCAGGGTTTTTTTGACTACAAATCCTGAAAATTTAAAGGGTGAGGCTCTATCACAGTATAAAATAGCAGTAAAATTTGGAGTTAATATCAGTCCTGTCGAGGAACTTTTGATTAATCATTCCTCTATACTTTCGGATGACTCTTTGATAGTTGATGCCATCCTGGGTACTGGTTTGAAGAAAGAAGTTTCGGGATCGTTATTAGATGTTTTCAGATTAATCAATAAATCAAAAATACCGGTTCTTTCAGTCGATATACCATCGGGAATTTCATCTGATACCGGACAGGTAATGGGAGAAGCAATAAAGGCCAATTATACGATAACCTTTGGGCTCCCTAAAAGAGGACATCTTCTTTTCCCTGGTAGTGAGTATTCTGGGAAAGTGTTTATAGAAGACATTGGATTCCCTAAAGAATTATTGCGTTCAGATAGTTTAAAAGTAAATTTACTCCAACCAAAATATATTTTAGAAATAATGCCCGAGAGACCCAGATATTCTTATAAAGGCACTTACGGACATACATTAATCATAGCAGGCTCTAAAGGAAAAACAGGTGCAGCTTTTATGACCGCAAAGGCATGTTTAAGAGCGGGCGCAGGAGTAGTTACGATTGGTGTTCCGGAATCGCTTTTAGATGTCTTTCAATCTTGTGTTACAGAAGAAATGACACTGGGCTTACCTGACAAAGGGAATGGAACTTTATCCTCTAAATCACTGGATATTATTCTTTCTTTTCTTCACGAGAAGGCCGATTTATTGGCTATAGGACCAGGTATAGGCGTGGATTCTCACACCGAAAGGATTGTTAAAGGATTAATCCAAAATTCTAAAAAGCCGATGGTAATCGATGCTGACGGAATAAATTCAATTCAAGGTAAAATAGAGATTTTCAGAAAAGCTAAAGCACCTATTATTCTTACACCTCATCCGGGGGAGATGTTAAAACTATTAAATAAGAAAATAGATAAAAAAGAAATTAAAGAAATAGAGAAAGACAGAATTAATATTGCCCAATCCTTTTCTAATGAGACGGGTACATATTTGATATTAAAAGGAGTTCCAACAATTATAGCCTCACCGCAAGGAGAAGTTTTTATCAATGCCACAGGTAACCCCGGTATGGCTACAGCGGGATCTGGGGACGTACTTACAGGGATGATAGCAGGATTTTTGAGCCAGAATAAAGATCCACTGAAAGCTTGTATTCTCGGTGTCTACTTTCATGGGAGTGCAGGAGATATAGCAGCATCAGAAAAAGGTCAATACTCCTTAATTGCATCCGATATAATAGAGAAAATATCAGTAGCATTAAGTTCTCTGAGATAAAATTATGGAAAGTCTAATCTACCCTGACATATTTGATGGTAATGTAAAAGCTTTCTTTACAAACAAAACGATAGGTATAAAAATTGAACAGATTTTAAAATCCTTTTCATTAGAAAAGAAAACTATTTTTTTACCAATACAGAAGCATACCGATAACATTCTTATTCTTGCTGACAATATTAAGCTTGAGGTGGCCGACGCAGTAGTTACTCAAAGAAAAGACATTTTTATTGGTATTCAGACTGCCGATTGTGTCCCTATTCTTATTTTTGATAAAAAGAGATACGTAATAGGTTCAATCCATGCTGGTTGGCGTGGAACTGCATCTCAGATTGCAAAAAAAACCATCGAGAAAATAAAAAAATATTTTAATTCCTGTTCAGAAGATATATTCATAGCCATAGGACCAAGCATAAGAGGATGCTGCTATGAAGTGGGATCTGAAGTAAAAAATGCTGTATGTAAAGCTACCGGAGAAGGCAACTATTATACTAAGAAGAAAGAGCATTATTATTTGGATCTTGTTTCGGCAAATCTTATTCAGCTAAAAGCATCAGGCATTCCTGAAAAAAATATATGGACTTCTGATGATTGTACATATTGTAACCCTGACAAATATTTCTCTTACAGGTATAGTAAATCATATGAAGGAAGTCAGGGAGGATTTATTGGTCTCCTCTAAAATTCAATATAAATATATAAGTGAAGGTCCCCATGAAACAAGAGAAATTGGGTTCTGGTTAGGCAAAGTATTAAAACCTGGAGATGTAGTAGGGCTTTATGGAGAACTCGGTGCAGGGAAAACAACAATGGTAAAAGGCATAGCCAGAGCGTTTGGATTGAATGAAAGAGATATCATTAGCGCAAGTTTTACCATGATTGCTGAATATGATACCAACCCCCCTTTTATACACGTTGATTTGTATAGAATACAAAATTATTCAGAACTTGAAGAATTAGGTCTACGGGATTATCTTAATGAGGATAATATATTAGTTATTGAATGGGCGGAAAAGGCAGAAAAGGACATTTCTGATGACTTGATAAAGGTAAGAATTAACGCTATTAGCGAAAGTGTAAGGGAAATTATTATAGAGGGTATACATGAACATAAAAAAGATAGGGATAATTTCTAAAATAGGAAAAGCCGAACCTGCTGAAATCTTAAAAAGTCTATTACCCTGGCTTAGGCAAAAAGGATATGACGTTTATATAGATAATGATACCGCACTCATATTGAATATGGAAGGTATCCCACGTTCTCAAATTCCTAATAATGCAGATCTTGTTATAGTCCTCGGTGGAGATGGAACGATGATAAGCGTAGCTCGACTTGTTGCTGAAAGAAATATACCTATTCTAGGTGTCAATATTGGAGGTCTTGGTTTTTTAACCGCCGTTCATAAAGACGAACTTTATGATGTACTTGAAAAAGTTCTTGCTGGAGAATGTTCTATTGAAGAGAGGATCATGCTTAAAGCATGTGTTTTTAGGCATAGTGAATGCATTTCCGAATTTATAGTTATGAATGATGTAGTAGTGAACAAAGGGGCACTTGCAAGGATAATCGACCTCGAAACATATATAAACCACACTTACGTGGCTACATTTAAAGCTGATGGACTGATAGTTTCTACTCCCACAGGTTCTACTGCTTATGCCTTGTCAGCAGGTGGACCTATCCTTTATCCTACTTTAAGTAGCATAGTAATTGCTCCAATTTGTCCTCATACGCTGACAAACAGACCTATTGTTATGCCAGACGATATATTAGTGGAGATAATTTTAAAGTCAAAGAATGAGGATGTTTTCCTAACACTGGATGGACAGGTTGGATTCTCTCTTAAACAGGGTGATATAGTGGAGGTAAAAAAATCCCCGCTCAAAACAAAGCTTTTCATTCCTTGTGAAAGAGATTATTTTGAGATATTACGCACAAAATTGAAATGGGGAGAAAGATAACGATATTTAATTTCCAAATATGAAAAAATTAATTGAGGAAGTTACAGCACTTATCAAATTTTACGATGCATTGGGATTCGAGTTTCTTCCATTCAATTTAAATATCAAAAATCAATCTTATAAAATTGTAGAAGGAAAACATAACGATCTATCATGGAAAAAATCTGCATTAGATGACTTAAAAAATGAAATCAATGATTGTAAAAGGTGTAAGCTTTCTGTCGAAAGAAGAAATATAGTCTTCGGTGAAGGTAATCCAGATGCAGAAATCATGTTTGTTGGTGAAGCACCGGGCAGAGAAGAAGATTTACAGGGAAGACCCTTTGTAGGAGATGCGGGGATGTTGCTTACACGACTTATTAAAAAAATGGGATTTAAAAGAGAAGATGTGTTTATTGCGAATGTTGTAAAATGTAGACCTCCCCTAAATCGCGAACCCGAAGTAGATGAAATTGAGACCTGTAAAGGGTTTCTTGAGAAACAGATCCAGATTATAAAACCAAAAGTGATTATCGCACTTGGAAGGATAGCAGCCCTAACTCTAATAGGGGATCCGAGATTAAAAATTACATCCATTCGAGGTAATTTCTTTGACTATAAGGGTATCCCTCTCATGCCCACGTTTCATCCAGCTTATTTAATAAGAAATCCCAAGGATAAATGGTTAACATGGGCAGATGTTCAGAAGGTTTTAGAAAAGTTAAGAAATTAACGTTCAAATTATAAAAATTATTATGCTCTTTTTATTGAAAATCAAAAAAAAGCCTGTTAACATTATTTTTGATTCACTTGTTATAATTCTGATTATATTTTCAATTTATTTAAAACCATCCTTTGCAATAACTGTAGACCGTGTTCTTGCTACGGTAGGTAATGAGGTAATAACACTTTCAGATTATAAACAATTTGTGAGAACCATAGATATTGATGAAGAAGGATTCATAGAAAATCCAGATGTCATCGATGAAGGAATATTGAACAGATTGATCGAGGATAGAATAATCCTTCAGGAGGCAAAAAATAAAGGAATAGAGGCAAATGAAGAAGAAATTAATGCTTGGATACAAGCCTTTAAAGAAGAAAATGCATTAACCCAAGAGGAATTTGAAAAGATGCTTGCAGATGAAGGATTGAATATAGAGGATTATAAAGAAATAGCAAGGAACAATTTAATAGCATTAAAACTTATAAATTTAAATATTGACTCAAAGGTTGTTATTACTGACAAAGATATAGAGTCTTATTATAACGAACATAAAAATAAATTTATAAAAAAACCGGCAACTGTGGAAGTAGAAGCAATTTTTCTAAGATTAAAAAAAGACGCATCTGTTACAGAAATTACGGACTTAAAACAGAGATCACTAAAAATATTATACATGTTAAAGCAAGGAGCAAATTTCGATTTACTCGTAGATGAATATTCAGATGAGCCTTTAAAAAGTCAGGCCGGTAGGTTAGGTGAATTTACCGAAGGACAATTAATACCAGCGTTGGAAAGAAAAGTATTCTCAATGAAAAAAGGAGAAATTAGCGAGCCTGTATGGGCTAACGACGGCGTTTACATATTACGTCTAATCGATAAAAAGGATATAACTTATAAATCCATTGAAGAAGTGAGAAGTGAAATATACAGCATACTTTTTGACCAAAAAAGAGAAAAGCTATTTAATGATTGGATCAAAAATTTATGGGAAAAATATTCTGTAAAAATAAAACGGGATTAACTTTAATCTTCATCTGTTTGTTTCTGCTATGTTCTTTCCGCCCTCTTATAGCGTCTTCGAGCGAATTTGAACTTTTTAACAGAGCTTTTGAAAATTACATATCTTATAAACCAGTGGAAGCAATAAAAATTTTTAAAGAATTCATGAGAGAATTTCCTGAAAGTTCTGCTACAGATGCAGTAATGTTCTGGCTTGCTAAGTCTTTAATTCAAGTAAAGTCGATTGATGAGGCAAAGAAGGTATTTTCAGACCTGAAAAAAGGCTTTCCAGAAAGTCCTTTTATTCCTTTTATTAATAAGGAAATAGAAAATATAAAAGAACCGAGTCTCGAAGTGTATAAAGAAAAAGATTCTGAAAAAAGCGAAGAATTAAAGACAATCAGTAATCTTGAGACACAGATTGAAGAATTGAAGAGAAGTCTAAAAATTCAGGAAAATAAATTAAAAGAAATATTGGAAGAGAATAATATTTTAAAATCGGAATTATCTGAAAAGGATAAAAAAATAGGAGAATTACAATCGAGTTTGAACTCGTTAGAGTTGGTCGGGCAAGAAAAACAAAACCTGATGGATAAACTATCAGAATCAATAAAAGAGAATAAAAGCCTCAGAAAGCTCTTAGAAGAAGAAAGGTCAAAGGTAAAAGAGTTAGACAAAATGCTTAAAGAGATTCAAATGGCGAAAAGTAAATATTTAAATGAAATCGACGAGTTAACTCTAAAATTAAAAGAAGAAAAGAATAAAAACAATGACCTGAGGGCAAAGCTTAAAGAATATGAAGAAAAAGGCAATCAGATAACTGATAGAGATAATGTCGAAGCTCTTTTGAAGGAAGCTTATTTAAAAATAGAGACCTTACAGACAAGGGTTAAAGAGCTGGAAAAAAGGGAAGACTTTATTATTAATTCAACATCTATTCTGAATAAATTGGGAATAAAAGATGTTTTATGGCAAAGTGGCAACATTAATGATGATTTTATAAACGAACAAATTCTTTATGAAGAAGCAAAGAATTCAGGCATTGATGTTGACAACAATAAATACGAGAAATTAGTAAAAAGATATAATTTGAATAATGGAGAGGCAGAATATCTAAAGAAATATATGATTATCTCAGAACTAATCAAAGAGAAATTTAAGAATACAGAAGAAGAGAAGTTTGTCGATATCCTAACTGTACCATATGAAGATAAAAAGGAAGAGAAAATCATACTTTCACGTGAGCTTCTATCCCATGCAGGGGATGGAATGTCATTTGAAAATATACATAAGCAATACCCTGAGAGCACAACTTTTAAGACAATTCCTCTATATAAATTGGAGGACTGGATAAAAGAAAGAATTAAATCATTAAAGAACAACGAGATCGAAATTATTTGGTTGAAAGATGGATATATGATTATAAAACTGCTTTCAAAAAGCCTTACCCTTGATCCACTTAACGAACCCTCTCCCTTAATTAAAGAAGTTATGAGATCTTTCGTAAGTAAGTGGATAAATGAACTAAAAACAAGAAATTAAATCGCATGCATCTATGATTTAATGTTTGTAATTTTTAACCACTACCGGCTTTCCAAAAAAATTTCTGTAAAGCTTATAAAGCATATCTATTAATACAATAATTGCCAGTGTTGCCATCAGAATAACAAGAAATATATCTATTTTATATGTAATCGCCTCTGTTTTAGACAATGCAGTTGTTGCTTTTTCCATAAACATCTGTATCAGCTGCCATGAAGCAGTAAGCGTAGTTGAAAACATAAAAATCATAGGAATAAAGGTCACCCATGCGTATCTCTGCTTCCCTAATTTTACAATAACCATGGTGCCTATGCCGAGGGCGATAGCCGCAAGCAACTGATTTGCAACACCAAACATTGGCCAAATGGTTGAGACATTCCCGGAATATATAAGATAACCCCATGATATCACTACAAGAAAACTTGTAATTATGTTTCCAGGAAGCCAAGCTGTTTTTGATAAAGGTTTGTAAATATAACTCCCCATTTCTTGAAGAAGAAATCGCGCAACCCGTGTTCCTGCATCTACAGTGGTCAAAATAAAAAGTGCTTCGAACATTAATGCAAAATTATACCAATAAGGCATTAATCCCTTCATACCCGGGATGCTCGAAAAAATTGAAGCCATTCCTACAGCAAGTGAAACCGCTCCACCTGGTCTCCCTGAAACATCTACTCCAACAGTTCTCGAAAGTTCATCAATTTTTTCTACATTAAATCCCAATGCGGATATAGCCTCGGCAGTTAGTTTTGTATTAATTGCAAAATAGTCTCCCGGTATTAAGATCGTTGCGGCTATCAATGCCATAACAGCAACAAAGCCTTCCATAAGCATTGCACCATAGCCTATGAATGGGATATCTTTTTCATTCATAAGCATTTTTGGTGTTGTTCCTGAGGAAATCAGAGCATGAAAACCTGAAATGGCTCCACATGCAATAGTAATAAACATGAACGGAAATAACTTACCGGGAATGATAGGACCTCCTCCTTCGGCAAATCTTGTCACAGCAGGCATTTGAATATTAGGCGCTATAATTATCACGCCTATTGCAAGAAAAAAAATCGTCCCTATCTTCATATACGTTGATAGATAATCCCTCGGCGCAAGTAACATCCAGACTGGTAGGACAGAGGCGATGAATCCATAAATTACTATAGAGAGTATAAGTTTGTTTCTTGTTAGATTAAAAAAAGGTTCAAGGAAAGATCCGGGGATATAATGACCTGAAAACACAGCTATAATAAGGAGAGTAACGCCAATTATACTTACTTCTGTAACCTTCCCTTGTCTCAGGCGATATAGATATATACCCATCAAAAATGCGATAGGTATAGTTAAGCCTATAGTAAAGGTCCCCCAAGGGCTTTTTGAAAGTGCATTTACAACAGCAAGCCCAAGACCCGCAAGGGCTACAATTATAATAAAAAGTATAGCCAATGCAGCGGCAAAACCCCCCAGAGGACCTATTTCTTCCTTAGCTATATCGGCAAGCGATCGACCATTTCTTCTAACAGAAGCGAAAAGTATTACCATATCATGAACAGCTCCAGCAAGTGCTGCACCGATTAAAATCCAAAGGAAACCTGGTAGATAACCAAATTGTGCGGCGAGCATCGGACCTATTAAGGGACCTGCACCTGCAATGGCAGCAAAATGATGACCAAATAATACCCATCTATTGGTAGGATGGTAGTCAATTCCGTCAAACAACTTTTTCGCAGGAGTAGTCCTTTTCTCGTCAATTATAAGAATTTTTGTTGCAATAAAGGACGCATAAAATCTATATATTATGATGTAAAAGCATGCCGCAGCAGTAACAAGCCATAGCGCATTTGTCTTCTCAGAAGGGTTGAATATACCTGTGACAACCGAAAGTGAAAAAGCAGCAATAAAAGAGAGAACCATCCACAGAACTTTCTTGAACATCAAAAATCATTTTAACACAATTTTTCTATTTTGGTGTAAAATCATCCTATGAAGACGTTTGAAGATGTTGTTGATTTTCACGGACATTCATGTCCTGGACTTGCAATCGGCTATAGGGTATCCATTTATGCTTTAAAGCAATTGGGCATAAGGTCGTATGATGAAGAACTTGTTGCAATTGTTGAAAATAATTCTTGCGCTGTAGATTCAGTCCAGGTAATTACAGGATGTACTTTTGGTAAAGGAAATCTGATATTCAAAGATTACGGAAAGCAAATATATACATTCTTTAAAAGACCGTCGGAGGAAGGGATTAGAATTTCTGTAGACTGGAATCCACCCGAAGAAAATATCGAAGAAAAAAATATGTGGGAAAGATACATTAAAGGAGACCGTTCCCATGAGGTAATCGAGTCCGTACATAAAAGGAAAACAGAGAAGATTCGTCTAATTTTGAGCGCTAAAGACGAGGAGCTTTTCAAGGTCACAAATAGCAGAATGAGACTGCCTGAGGAAGCAAAAATTTATCCAAGCCTGAGGTGTGAACTTTGTAACGAGAAGATGATGGAACCTCGAGCAAGGATAAAACATGGAAAAATAGTTTGCATTCCATGCTTCGAGGATAAATCGTAAAT
>FWWM01002377.1_pt1 | contig 51298 bp, 39 predicted proteins | sample 2228351 | NCBI WGS metagenome assembly FWWM01 (sample SAMEA103939774, study PRJEB20133) | metagenome | reverse complement strand
GGCTGGCTTTACATTCGCCTTTCAGGTGTGCTGATTGTCTTCCTCGTCTTAGGGCATTTGTTCATCATGCACATCATGGACGGTGGGGTCAACCGAATTAACTTTGAGTTCATCGTCCAGCGATTCGCTTCGCCTTTCTGGCGCGTTTACGACTTGCTCCTGATGGTGTTGGCGCTCAGTCACGGCGTTTGGGGCATGCGCACTGTCTTGTTGGACTACATCCATCGTCCCTTGCCTCGGCTTGCAGCCGTTGCTGCTCTCTACACGGTTTCCGGCGTCGTGTTTGCGTTGGGGGTGCTGGTGCTGTTCACTTTCCGACCGCCTCAATAGTGCTGTTTTAGCCAGCGAACACCGTGACATCGGTGAAGTGAAACTCGCTCACCCGCAGGGCAGGCACCACTTCTGCCCATTCCCATTCGGGGGCACCAGCGCGTTCGGGACGACTCATTGCTTCTACCTTGTTGAGCATCTCTACCACGCTCTCGTTGAAGCGGAAGTTTTTCACTGCGCTGACGATTTGCCCGTTTTCAATCAAGAAAACGCCGTCACGGGTCATTCCCGTCAGCAGCACTTTCATGGGGTCAACGGTGCGGATATACCACAGTCGCGTGATGAGCAATCCTCGGTCAGTTTCGGCAATCAACTCTTGCAGCGACTTTTCCTCCCCTTCCATGACCAACCCTCGGGGGAAGGCGCCGAACGCACCTGTTGGATCAACGCTGTGCCCTGTTGGTCTGACGCCGTGCTTTTGAGCGGTCACGCGGTCGTAAACCAACCCTGCTGCGACACCTTTGTCAATGAGCACCACCCGTTGCGTTGGGTAGCCCTCGGCGTCAAAAGGGCAGCCTTGGTGCAGCGGGTGGTAAACATCGCTGACGAGAGTGATGTTGTCGCCGACCACTTTTTGCCCCACTTTGCCTGTGAGCCAACTGCGCCCCTCGTCCACCGCTAAGGCGTTGAACCCCAACACCATGAATAAAAGCAGGTCGGCAACAGCGGGTGGCTCTAACACAACGCGATAAGCCCCAGGCGGCAACTCGCGAGGGTTGCGGTTAAGCAAGGCTTTGTTCAAGGCGCGCTCGCTAACGGCTATCACATCTACTTCGTCCTTCCGAAAACTGCTGGCGGATGCCCATCCCGTCCCTTCGTCAGTGGCAACGGTGATGCTAAACGCAAAATTAGTGCGCTCGTAGTAGGCAAACAGCCCGTTAGAATTCGCGATGGCGAAGACACTGAAACCGTTGCTCAATGCGCCTGCGGCTTTTGTCCCCATTGCTTTGCACCGTCCCACCACTTCTGCAACTAACTCGGCTCGCTCTTTAGGCGAAAGGGTTAAAACGGCATTGTCCACCGCATTGATCGGTTGGTAGGTTTGCGGTCCCAAGCGGGGAAGGAGGTTTTCGTCGTCAGGCATTTGCTTTGCTGCCTCCACGGCTCGTTTGACCGTTTCACGCAAACTTTCTTCGTCCAAGCGATTGGTGACTGCTTCCGCCATCTTTTTGCCCACGAAGGCGCGGACGGTGACGGTCAAATCCGTGCGGGCGACATTTTGGTGGATGACATTTTCCGCAAACCGAGTCAACGCTTCCTCGCCACCAGAGATGACCACCTCCGTTTCATCCGCTTCGGATACGCCCAAAATGAACTCTGCCAAGCGTTGCACCTCGTCTCGCATTTCCTGTCCCTCCTATCGTCGGTTGCTTTGCCCCTTCAAATTTTGCGCCCTGAAGCGAAGCAAGGCACAGAAGAGAGGGTTCCGACAAAAGAACGCATCCCTTGCCATAATTAGCGAGTTGGAGGGATGACCATGCGAAAGGGTTTCGTGGTGCTTTCGGTTCTGGGCGTTCTCGTTTTGCTGAGCGTTCAAAGGGCTCAACCGCCGCATCCGACACATCCGCACTTTGTTTGGGGCTTGACGCCTTCGTTTTTTGAACACCACCGCACCCACAAAGACGCCGAAGTGGTGGACAACGCGATCAGCATCTTGTTGGGCATCGGTGATTTCTGCTGGCACGAGGGTTTCCACTTCCAACTCATTCGCATTCAGAAAGCGTGCGTTGAGTTGGACCCTTCTTTCGGCGAAGCCTACGAAAACGCTGCATGGTTGTTGGTTAGTTACAACCGAAAAGACGAGGCGTTAGCGTTGCTCAAGCGCTACTTGCAAGCCAATCCGAACCGTTACGAACCTTACTACGAAATCGGCTGGTTCTACTATCACTGGCAGAAGCAACCGGCGGAAGCCATTCCGTGGCTGGAAAAGGCGGTTCGTTTCCCGCATCCCCCCATCATTGAGCACACTCTTGCTCACGCTTACGAACGAGCAGGGCGTCTAAGAGATGCCTTAGGGGTGTGGGAAAACAAGTTGAAGCGTTATCCCGATGACCCAATAGCCAAGCGGCACATGGAACGCTTGCGCCAATTGTTATCGGAAACTCAAACTCCAAAGCAGTGAAGGAGGAAGTAGCGTGACGGGTGAAGCATGGGATGTGATTGTTATCGGCGGCGGACCAGCAGGTTACGCCGCAGCCATCCGAGCGCGCCAAAAAGGGTTGCGGGTTTTGCTGGTGGAGCGGGGGGAACTAGGCGGCACTTGCCTGAACCGGGGTTGCATTCCTTCAAAGGCTCTCATTCATTGTGCGAAAGTGTGGCGAACTGTTAAGGCAGCCGGTTCGTTTGGCGTAGTGGTAGAGAACCCGCACTTTGACTGGGACGGTATGCAGCAATGGGCGATGCGAGTTGTCCAAACACTGCGTCGGGGACTGCAGTCGCTCCTTCGTCATCACGGTGTTACGGTCAAAAAAGGCGAAGCCACCATACTGTCACCTACCACCGTGCACATCAGGCAATCGGAAGGGGAGGAAACCGTGTCGGCTGCCGCTCTGGTCTTAGCGATGGGCTCTTCTCCCATCTCTTTGCCGCGAGCGAAAAATGCACCCGTTGTTACTGAGGAAGAAGCGCTGTTCCTTCCTCGCTTGCCCAGCAGCGTTATCGTTGTCGGCGGGGGCGCTTCGGGGGTGGAGTTGGCTTGGCTGTTCAACGCTTTGGGAGCAAAGGTGACCTTGGTGGAAATGCTCCCGCGCCTTCTGCCCACGATGGACGAGGAAGTTGCCAAAGGTTTGCAGCATGCACTGGAAAACCAAGGTGTCACCATCCGCACCGACACTCGCGTTTGCCAAGTTGCCAACAAGGATGGGAAAGCCCTTGTCATCACTGAAAGCGGAGAAAGGTGGGAAGCAGAGACAGTCGTCTGCGCTGTGGGGCGGAAAGCGAATAGTAACGGTTTAGCCGAGTTGGGCATAGCCATGCATCCGAACGATGCCGTTGTTGTGAACGAGTGGCAACAAACTTCCATCCCTTCCGTTTTCGCAGCAGGTGACCTCGTCCACGGGAGTTGGACCGCCCACGGCAGTATCGCGGAAGCCGAGAAAGCCATAGAAGGTGTTGTCGCGCTTCTTTCAGGTAAACCTTTGCCATCAAGAATGGAGGAGGTTTCCATTCCCACTTGTGTCTACACGGAACCGCAAGTGTTAAGTGTAGGATTGACGGAAACGCAAGCCCGCGAGAAGGGGTTGGATGTGTTAACCGCTCGCTTCCCTTGGCGCGCCAACGGTGCCGCTTTAGCCACAGGGGAAACGGAAGGTTTTGTCAAGGTCGTTGCCGACGCGCGGACAAAACAAGTGCTTGGTGTGCACATCCTCGGCGCCGACGCAGTAAACCTGAGTGGGGAGGCGAGCCTAATTGTCGCGAGGAAGTTAACCTTGGAGCAGGCAGCCACCGTCGTCCGTCAACACCCCAGTTTGAGTGAGGGGATTGGCGAAGCCCTTTGGGCGCTGTTAGGATTACCTTTGCACTTCGCCAAGCGACCGGAGCGAGGGGGAAGGTGATGACAAAGCACATTCTGGTGGTAGAAGGTGAAAATGCGGTCAGGTCCCTTATCGCTGAAGCCCTCCGCGCGGAAGGTTTTGAGGTGCGTGAAGCACAGGATGGTCAAGAGGCATTGACGATGGTGGAAAACGACCCACCGGCTCTGGTCATCATGGATGTGCTGTTGCCGACGGTGGACGGCTTTACGGTGTGCCAGAGAATTCGGCAACTTCCTGAGCCCATCAACAAAACGCCCATCATTATCTTGACGGCTATTGACACTTTGTTGGGGGAGCGCCTTGCCCGAAAGATGGGCGCTAATCTTTACCTGACGAAGCCTTTCAACTCTCGGGAACTAAAACGAAAAGTTCGGGAACTTCTGTTCGGCGTAGAGGAGGAGGGACCATGAAGCGACGGGTGCTCATTGTGGATGACGATTTGGCTATTGTGAAAGTGCTACGGGACCGTTTTGAGATGGAAGGATTTGAGGTGCTGACGGCTAACGATGGGGTTCAAGGGGTGGAAGTTGCCCGCAGCGAAAAGCCCGATGTTATCATCATGGACATCACCATGCCCAACATGGATGGACTAACCGCAGCGCGGCTGATCCGTCAGGACCCAGAAACGGCACACATCCCGATCATCATGCTCACAGCGCGAGGACAAGAGAGCGATGAACGAGCAGGCTACGAAGTGGGAGCCTCCCGCTACTTCACGAAACCCTTTAGCCCGCGCCAATTGGTCAAGGAAGTTCAAAGCCTTTTGGAAGGTCTTCCCCAACAAGAGTTGCCTGAGAGATGATCGGTGACAGCCGAGGAGGTGAATTTGCGATGCCGGGGCGCTACTTGCTCATCGTCACTCAGGACGGACACGCAAAACGCACTCCTCTGAGTGAGTTCAAACCGCGCCGACGCGGCACAAAAGGTTCCAGTGGGTTGCGAGACGGTTTTTCATTAGGCGGTGCGGCTCTCGTTGGGGACACGGGCGAGGTGCTCATTATTACGGAACGAGGCAAGGTTTTGCGAACACAGGTGGACGAAGTGGCTATCCTTTCTCGGATGGGACGAGGCGGGAAAATCATCCAGTTGGAAGAAGGGGACCGAGTCATTGCTGTTTTGCCCATCTAAAGGGGGTTGCAAAAGTGGTGCATCATTGGAAACTTCAATGGCAACCTGTGGAGACCGTTGTGCCCCGATTGATGTTCGTCGGGTTAGGGACTATCGGTCAAATGGCAGCCCGGATCGCTTTGGGGCGCCGCGATGTGCAGGTGGTCGCCGCTGTTGATACTGACCCGCAAAAAATTGGTCAGGATCTGGGGTTCCTCACTGGTTGGGGGCGGACGCACATCTTTGTCTCCGATTCCTTGTCCGATGCTATCGCATCAAGCAACCCCACGGTTGCCATCCTGGCTACTACCTCCCATCTTGCCGATGCCCTCCCCCTTGTCCGCTCCTTGGTAGATGCAGGCGTTCATGTAGTCGCTTCCACCGAGGAACTCTTCTTCCCATGGCTCGCCGGCGGGGAGGAAGTTTGGATGTTGCATGAGTTGGCAAGAGACAGAAAAGTGGCGGTCGTGGGGGTAGGGGTTAATCCCGGCTTCGTGATGGACCGCTTACCCGCTTTCCTCTCACAGGTTTGCGTTAACCTGCGGCGGGTGACGGTGCGCCGCTTTGTGGACCTTTCCACCCGTCGCCCCCAGTTGCAGCAAAAGATGGGGGTTGGATTGACAGTTAGTGAATACGAGGCGAAACTGATGGAAGGTGTCTTGGGACATGTGGGATTGCCGCAATCCCTTGCCTTCCTTGCGGTTTCCCTGGGAATGGAACTGTCTCACATCACGGAAACCTTTGAACCAGTGGTGAGCCTTGAAAGTGGGTTGGTGATAGGAACGGAGCAAATTGCTTCGGGGTGGGAAGGGGAATATGAGCGCATCCGTCTGGAATTGCGCATGGCAATGAACGAACCGGAACCCCGCGACGAGGTTGAGGTAGAGGCAGACCCACCCTTGCGGGTGGTGGTGCCTGGGGGAATTGCAGGCGATGATGCAACGGCTGCTATTTTGGTCAACACAGCAGCGTGGGTTGACCAACTTCCACCCGGTGTCCACAGCGGGGCAGCATGGTTTCCCCGCACTGCTCTCCTTCCCGTTGTGGTTAGCCAGCCTTAAGGTTTAAGGGCGCTCCCACCGTCGCTAAAATGGAACGCCAAAGCAACAACCCATCCGCTGAACCCAAAAGGCTTTCCGAAGCCCGCTCAGGATGAGGCATCATGCCCAACACATTGCCTTGTTCGTTAACAATCCCTGCGATGTTCGCTATGGAGCCGTTGGGGTTTGCGTCTTCGGTCACCTCCCCATTGGGGGAACAGTAGCGAAAGACAATTTGACGGTTCTGCTCTAACCGCTTCAAAGTCTCTTCGTCGCAGAAGTAACGACCGTCGTTGTGAGCAATCGGGATGCGCACCACTTGCCCCTCTCGGTATTGGTTGGTGAAAGGGGTGTTGACATTCTCCACCCGCAGGGACACAAACTTGCAAATGAAGTGCAGGGTCGTGTTGCGGAGGAGGGCGCCGGGAAGCAAGCCCGCTTCCACGAGAATCTGGAAGCCATTGCAGATACCCAAAACAAGCCCTCCCTTTTCAGCGAAAGAGACCACCGAATCCATCACAGGTGAGAACCGAGCAATGGCACCTACCCGCAAGTAGTCACCGTGGGCGAATCCGCCAGGCAAAATTACGCAATCAAAGCGGGAAAGGTCCCGTTCCTCGTGCCAAATGAACTCCGCTTGGCATCCCAAGACCCTTGTGAGCACATGCCAGCAATCGCGGTCACAGTTGGTGCCCGGAAAGACAACAATGCCGAAACGCATTGGTCGTTGCCTCCTTCCGCTCTTTTGGGCTGTCAAACATTTTGGCGCTGTTTTTCCCTCCCTAAGGAGGGGGACTTTGGTCAAGAGCGAGGTGTCTGGCATGTCCGCTTTGGATATGGAAACGCAAAGAGTCCGCTTTGATACGGACGGGTTGGTTGACCTTGCCAAAGAAGTCTTGCGCGTAGAAGCGGAGGCAATCCAACGGTTATCGGACCGCATAGATGCCTCTTTTGAGCAAGCCGTTCATCTCCTGTTAACTTGCAAAGGACATGTAGTGGTCACAGGGATGGGGAAATCGGGAGCCATCGGGCGAAAGATTGCTGCTACCCTTTCCAGCACGGGAACACCCGCTTTGTTCCTTCACCCTGCCGAAGGTGTGCATGGGGACTTGGGCGCGATCACACCCAACGATTTGGTGTTAGCGCTCAGTTACAGCGGTGAAACAGAGGAGTTGCTGAGAATTTTGCCTGCTATCAAGCGTTTGGGTGTTCCTCTAATCGTGCTCACGGGCAACCCTCAATCCACTTTGGCGAAGGCAGCGGATGTGGTGTTGGATGTTTCGGTGGAACGAGAAGCCTGTCCCCTCAACTTAGCCCCGACTGCCAGCGCTGCAGCAATGTTAGCGATGGGCGACGCACTGGCATTGGCAGCCATGAAAGCCCGCCAATTCACGCCAGAAGATTTCGCCCGCCTCCATCCCGCTGGCGCTCTCGGACGCCGCTTGCTCCTGAGGGTGCGAGATGTGATGCGAACGGGTGAGCGACTGGCTGTTGTCCACCAAAGCGATTTGACAAAGAGCGCTTTCGCCGCCATCACGAAGGCAAGGGCAGGGGCGTGCGTTGTCGTGGACGATGAAGGACGGTTATGCGGAATCATCACTGACGGTGACCTGCGAAGAGCCCTCCTCCGCGATGTCAACCTCTTCCACGCCCCTGTCACGGAAGTTATGACAAGAACCCCCAAAACCATTCACCCTGACGCATTGGCAACGGAAGCCCTGCACTTAATGCAGACCTACCAGATTGACGACCTCCCTGTCATAGACGAGAAAGGGTGTCCCATTGGCATGGTGGATGTGCAAGACTTATTGCACGCCGGCATTGTATGAAGGGAGGAAGGGCTATGAGAGAAGCCGAGTGGGTGGAACGCCTGTGGCAGCAGTTGGGACAACTGACCGAGCGCGTCGCTACTAAGGAGGACATCCAACGGGTTGAAGAGCGGCTCACCACCACCGCTTCTCAAGAAACAGTGGAGCGCCTTTCGGGAAAGTTGGACACCTTGCTCATCAACGCCGCAACAAAAGTGGAGGTGGGGCGGATAGAAAGTCGTTTGGAGCACTTGCCCTCACGCGAATCCTTTTTGCAACTGGATGCGCGCCTTGCAGACGCTCTCCCTCATCTTCTCACCAGACAGGAGTGGGGGCTGTTGGAAGCCCGCTTGGAACGGACCTTGACAAAAGACGAGTTTGTCCACCTTACCACCCCCCTCCGAGAACTTCTGAACACCCTCAGTCAGGGGTTATCGGAAGGCAGGGCGCAAATGGGGAGGTTCCAAACCCTCCTTTGGGCTTCCTTAGCCATTAACGGACTGACACTGCTTGTGGTGCTACTACTCTTGCTATGGCGATGAAGCGACAAGTCAAGGGCAGCGTGCTATAATAGCAGGTCGGTTGTCAATGCAAAACCCAAAGAAGGGGAGGGTCTGTTATGAAGTGCCGACGAGAAGTTGGTGGTGGCAATCGCAAAGGGTTTACGCTGATTGAGTTGTTGGTGGTTATCACAATCATTGCGATTCTGGCTGGCATCCTGTTCCCCGTGTTCGCTGGTGCCCGCGAACGAGCCCGTCAATCCCAATGTATCAGCAACATGCGCAACATCCTCTCAGCGACAGCCCAATACTCCCAAGACTACGACGAACATTTCCCTTTTTGGCGCACCCCTTGTTGGGTGGGCGGACCCCAATGGATGTTTGATGCCCCTATCCCTGTGAAGTTAGACCCCCATATCGCGAACCGACAAGTCTACCAATGCCCCAGCACTGCCCGCGATTGGAGTTGGCCGCTGGAAGGGGGGCGCTCCGGTTGGAACTGGGCTTGCGGACGGGGCTACGGCACTCATCCTGCCGTTCGCCGCGTTGATTGGTTGTTCCTCACTCACTATGGTTACAACGAGTTCGTTCAAAACGATGGCGAAGGTTATGGCAAGATGGCATCTATCAAGCGCACCTCAGAGTTTGTGATTTGGGGAGACAGCGAGTGCGCCTTCTTCACCCCTTGGGGCTTCAACATGCCATGGGGTATCTCGCCAGCAGGAATCGTTCGGCGTTTAGCCTTCCCCGAAATCTATCCGCCCCCATTGGACAATGACCCCCGAGCAGATGAGTTTGCGACTCGGCACAAAGGTGGCTCTATCTTAGGCTTTGCGGACAGTCATGCCAAATGGTTCCCATGGCGCCAGATCCGCATGATGCGTCCTTACAACCCCCTTGGTTACCCGTTGGGAGGCACTTTGCGGTTCATGATTTGCGATGAGGTCCCTGACGCCCGTTGCTTGCGCAACGACTTCTGGTGGTAAAGTCTTCCCAAACAAAAAGCCCTTTCCTTGCTGCCTGACGAAATGTTAGGAGGAACCCCTATTGACCCTGCAAGAGAAAGGCACTAAGATTTGCCTTTGCAAGGAATAGCATGCAGGAGGTGACGCTGTAAATGCAACTGTCATCAGGGAAGTGGCAACGCTTACGGTCGTTAACGGATGAACAGGGGCGCTTCAAGATGATGGCAATTGACCAGCGGGATTCGTTGCGGGAGGCAATTCGCAAGAAGTTGGGAGACATTCCCAGCGACGAAATGTTCCGCCATGTAGCGCGGGTGAAGGAATTGGTGACCAAGCACCTTGCCCGCTACTCTACGGCAACACTTACTGATCCCGTCTATGGCTATCCTTACTCCATCCAGCACTTGCCCCCTCGCGTTGGTCTATTGTTGGCTTACGAGGAGTCACCACCGCAACGGGTGGAAGTCAACGGGAAGCGGGAGCGCCGCGCAACTCTGATTGAAGGTTGGTCAGTGGAGAAAGCCTTGCGAGCAGGCGCGGACGCTGTGAAGTTGCTCATCCACTACCGCCCCGACGCCTCTGAGGAAACTTGCCGCCATCAGCAAGAGGTTGTCCGCAAAGTCGGCGAGGAGTGCGCCAAGTATGATGTGCCCTTCCTTCTGGAGTTTACAGGTTACGATTTGGTCTCTGGCGAGACGAAAACCCCCGAATACGCCAAGAAGAAGCCTTGGGTCGTCATTGAGAGCGTCAAGGAGTTCAGCAAGCCCGAATATGGCGTGGACATCCTCAAAGTTGAGTTCCCCGCCGACCTGAAGTTCGCCAAAGAGTTCGCTAACGGCGCCTTTGATGGACAAGAGCGTCCCGCTGTCTACACCCTCAAGGAAGTGGAGCAGTTCTGCAAGGAACTCAATGACGCGGCTGGCGCCCCTTGGGTCATCCTCAGCGCAGGTGTGGACATTGAAGAGTTCCTCATTCAAGTGGAAATGGCATGCGCTGCTGGCGCCAGCGGGTTCCTTTGCGGTCGCGCCATCTGGAAAGGCGTGCTGGATTACTTCCCTGACGAAGCCAAGATGGAAGAGTGGTTGGCGGAAGTGGGTGCCTACAACTTCATCCGCGCCAACGCCTATGCTGAAAAGGCTCGCCCATGGTTTGACCATCCCAAATTTGGCGGAAAGTGCAAGGTGGAACTGAAAGGCAAGTCCCCCAAGTGGTATGCCGAGTATGGTTCCTGAAGGGAACTGAATCGCTGAGAGAACCGTGTTGAATAGGTGCGCCCCTTGACACGCCACGACCAATCAGCACATCGGGGGATGTGCTCTCCAGTGAACCGCAGATCGGCAAACTGGAGGGTGCATCCCCCGACACACGAAAAAATCAGCGCCTCAAGAAAGGCACCCTTCAAACCTACGAGGGCGGTATCAGCGTTAACCCCTTTTGGGGAACTTTTACTGCTCTCTCCCCAACCTGCTCAATGTAGCCAATAACTTTTGCGCTCTCCCCTTGCTCTTGCAGGAGCGATACCGTCTGTTCTGTGTCATCTCGCGCCACCACGAGGCAAAAGCCAATGCCCATGTTGAAAGTGATGAACATTTCCTCATCGGGAACACCGCCCAAGCGTTGCAAAAGAGCGAAGATGGGAGGCGTTTCGGGGAGCGCATCCAAGACGAAAGTGCACGGCGCTTGCACCCGCAGCAAGTTTAGGAACCCGCCCCCTGTGATATGCACCAGTGCTTTGACACGCACTTTCTCCAGAACCGCCAAAACGGGTTTGACATAAATGCGCGTAGGCTTTAAGAGTTCTTCCCCCACTGAGCACCCCAGTTCGGGCACGATTTGGGTTGGGGCAAATCGGGCACGGTCAAAGAGAATTCGCCGCGCCAAAGTGAGCCCGTTGCTGTGAATGCCGTTGCTGGCTAATCCGATGACCACATCGCCCGGCTGCAAGTCTTGCCCCACAATGACCTTTTGGGGATGAACGAAGCCGACGCAAGTGCCAACCAAGTCAAAGCCTTTGCCTTCCTCAACGCCGCGCAGCATTTCCCGGATTTGCGCCAACTCACCGCCGACAATAGCAACGCCTGCTTGCCGTGCCCCTTCTGCTAAACCACACGCGATTTGCTCAATCACTTCTGGCTGTAGTCGTTCCACCGCCAAGTAATCAACGAAGACAGCCGGCGTTGCCCCGACGCACAAGACATCGTTGGCGTTCATCGCCACACAATCAATCCCAACGGTGTCGTATTTGTCCAGCATTTCCGCCACCAGCAACTTCGTCCCCACACCGTCGGTGGAAATTGCCAGCGCCAAATCGTCCGTCAACTGCACGACCGCAGCGAAGTAGCCGATGCCCAAAGCCAGTTTCCCAACGGGCAGGAAAGCCGCCGTTGGGCGCAGCACTTGAGTGAGCCGTTTAAGGGCTTCCGGCTCCCCTCGCACATCTACGCCAGCGGCTTGGTAAGTTAGCGGTTCCGCCACTTTTGACACCTCCTTGTTTGAAAGGCAAAGCCCTACCGCAACCTTAACACGATGCAAAGGGCGATATATTTTGCCGTCACAGAAGTCGTCAAAGGCAAAGAGGCGGTTTGGCAAGGAAGCGTGAATGTCTTTCCAATCCCTTTCCTTTTGGCGAATTTGTGGCATTGTGTATTCGGACAGCAAGACCAATGCGGGGAGGGTGATAAGCAATGGAGCAGCAGATGCGGCGGCGTGAATTTGTGTCCCGAAGCGGTTTGGGGGCGTTGGGGTTCCTTTTCCTCAAGCGAGGTTCTTCCGCTGGCACCTACCAGGCTAACCAGCGGCTGCGGGTCGCTATCGTTGGATGTGGGGGTAGAGGGCATTGGTTCGTCTCCAACATCAAGAACTGGGGGCAAGACTTAGTGGCAATGTGCGATGTGAACGAGGAGAGGGCTGCTCCCTCTTTCAAACTTTTCCCTGATGTGCCCAAGTATCAGGATTTCCGCAAGATGCTTGATGAGATGGACAAGCAGATTGACGCTGTCATCGTTTCAACGCCAGACCACACCCACGCAGTAATCTCTGTGAGAGCCATGTGGATGGGGAAGCATGTTTTCTGCGAAAAGCCCTTAGCGCACAATGTTTACGAAGCGCGACTGATGCGCCGGGTAGCGGCAGAGACCAGAGTAGCGACGCAAAAAGGCAATCAAGGGGTTTCCAGCCCCGAGTTTCGCCGAGGTGTGGAACTGGTTTGGGAAGGGGTGCTGGGAGAAGTTCGGGAGGTTCACATTTGGAATACAAGTGCCGACCCTGGCAAGCGTCCGCGCCCCACCGGCGAAGTTCCCATCCCGCCTCACTTCAACTGGGACTTATGGCTGGGTCCTGCCCCTTACCGTCCCTACCATCCTGATTGGCTTCGTTGGCACGGTTGGCGCGATTTTGGAACGGGGCAATTGGGTAACTGGGGATCACACACCAGCGCTTTGGCGTTCAAAGCGTTAAGGTTAAACGAACTTTGGCGGATGGATGGACGCAGCACAAAGGTTATCATGAGGGTTAAAGCCGAATGCTCTGAGGTTGACGAAGACAGTTACCCGCGTTGGGAAATCGTTCAATGGGACTTTCCACCTCGTGAGGGAATGCCTCCCGTGACGGTGTATTGGTATAAGGGTCCCGCCGATGTGCTCAAGGAGAAGGGGGTAAAGCAGCGGCTGGAAGAAATAGTTGGACGGCACCTGGACTGGGGCGATGTGGGCGAAAGGAAATGGCGCGATTGGGCAGGAAGTTTGCTGGTTGGAACAAAGGGAGTAATCTATGGCACCGCGCACAGTGCCACTATTGAGTTGCTTCCAGCAGAGAAATTCAAAGGCGTGGACACGAAGCGTCCTACAAAACTGCCTCTCTCACGAGGTCCTGAGAGGGACTGGTTTGAGGCGTGCCAAGGGGGATCGCCCCCTTGGTCAAATTTTGTGGAATTCGCAGGACCGCAAGCGGAGTTTTATTTGCTCGGCAATGTGGCAACCCTGTTTCCTGGCGAGGTTCTGGAATACGACATCGCCAGCGGAACCATAGTCAATCACTCTGAAGCAAACCGACGCTTGAAGCGGACCTACCGACAGGGCTGGGAGTTGTGAACCTGTGCGCGAGGCATCGTTGCTTGCGGAAGGTGCCGCAATAGCAACCCTTGCTTCACGGAAGGGTAAGGCTTCCCAAGATGACGGGGAAGCGAGCACCGGTAGCAGAAGGAACATTGCCCGTCAACCCCATCACGGTGCAATGGGCTAAGACGGCAAATGCGATGGCTTCCTTCGCGTCGGCGTTCAAACCGAACTCATCGCTACAGCGCACCAGAGTTTGCGGTAAAAGGTCTCGCAGCATTCCCATCAGCACGGGGTTGTTCGCCCCGCCGCCACTGACAATCAGTTCGTCCACACCTCCCAACGCGGGCAAAACGAATCTGCAGATAGCGTCAGCGATGCTGTGCACAGTGAAAGCGGTAAGGGTAGCAACCACATCGTGAGGGGTCAGGTGCCATCGCTCCGCTTTTTGCAAAACCCGTTGGAGAAACGCTGCCCCAAACATCTCTCGCCCTGTGGACTTCGGCGGTGGCAGACGAAGGTAAGGGTGCCGCATCAACCATGCCAACAAACGATTATTAACGGTTCCCTTCTGAGCCCACTGCCCATCGCGGTCGTAAGTTTGGCGACCACCAGAAAAGTGCCGCACTGCTCCGTCAATGAGCATATTGCCCGGACCCGTGTCAAAGGCAACAACTTGGTCTAACGAGGCGTTAACTGGCAACACGGTGATGTTGGCGATGCCACCGATGTTGAGCGCGACGCGGTGTTTTCGCGGGTGGCGCAGAAACAACCAATCCACCAAAGGCACCAAAGGAGCACCCTGCCCTCCCGCTGCCATGTCCTTTGCCCGAAAGTGACTTACGACGGGAATTCCCGTGCGGAAAGCGATAATAGCAGGTTCTCCAATTTGCAGCGTTCCTACCTTACCCTGCCGCGACACTTTCGGTGGATTAGGCGGCAAATGGCGCACCGTTTGTCCGTGGCTACCAATAAGGGAAACGGCTGTCAAGGGGACATTGGCTTGCTGCGCTACTGCGATGGCAGCTTCTGCAAAAACTTCTCCTAACGCAAAGTTGAGCCAACACAGCGTTTCCACATCCCCATCGTGAGAAACTCTTAAAACCGCCTCGCGGAGAGTGCGGGGATAAGGCAGGGTGACGAAAGCAAGGGTTTCCACTTTGCGGGGTGCGTGCCCCTTAAGCCGCACCAAAGCGGCATCCACGCCGTCCGCTGAAGTGCCTGAAATGAGACCAATGACTAATCGCTCTCGCACTTTGGCATAATTGGCAAGCCACTGCCACCCCTTCGGCAGCATTTGTCCTCACCGCATTCGTTCCTTTTCAGCAACAACTTCTCCCGTAGACAAATCGTAAAGGCGGTCGCAGGTCAAGCCTGTCTCCATATTGAACAAGCGAAGCCAAACTTGCGTGCCGTGATAAGCGCGCACTTGCACAAAGAACCTGTGCCCTTCCTGCCACTTGCCTTGTTGATAGGTGTTTCGCACCATATCTACAACAGCGTCCAACACGCTGATGCCCATCGGTCACCACCGCACTTTAGGGAAGTCACGAAAGCGCTTGCGAGCGAGTGGTTTTCTTGCAATTTTGCGATCACATCAAGTTTTTGCTACCCTGCCAATAGCGCTTCCAGATTCTGAAACCGATGCGCCCGTAAAAGTCCACCAGACCTGTCCAGTCAATGACCATATCGGTGACGCCCCGCTGCTTATTGTGCCAAACGCTGTAGCAGAGGAGCGCCAAGCCCAGACCGCGTCCGCGATGGGCTGCCGCAATGCCAATGGGACCGAGTCCACCCCATCGCCCCCGCAGCAATGGAAACCAGTGGGTGCTGCCCCGCAATTCTGTGCTTTCGGGCGTAAAGGTGTGACAGAAGCCAACGATTTCATCTCGCTCAATAGCAATCACAATGTCCGAAGGGTCGCCACCTTTCTCAAAGAAGCGTTTTGTGTCGTAGTGCCATCCACCCGGAAACTCACGGGCGACAAAGTCCACGATGGCTTGTTGTTCTCCTTCGCGGGCTGGGCGGATTTCCACTTGCGGGTTTTGTTCCTGCCACCGTTGACGCACTTCGGGCGGAAACTCGTAATCGTCAAGGGAGCGGCGCAAATCGTAAGTTTCGTGCCAACCGCCAAACCCACGCCTTTCCAAAAAGTCCTTCAACTCTGGGGCTTCAGAAGGGATGCCAGGCGTCAGATGGTAGGGATAGTGGACAACGGTGATGCGTTGAGCACCGCAAGATTTGAGGAACGCTTCCGCTCGCTCGTAGAGAGTGCGAGCAATCCCTTTGCCCCGGTGCTCAGGGTCAACGCACAGCGCCCCAATGGAGGCATGCCCGCGATAGGAACTTAACTCGGGTGGCACTTCCACAAGGCATCGGGCTAAAACCCATCCTACAACGCGGTTGCCTTCCAACGCCACCAAATTGCCCTCCCGTTGAGCAAAGGGGTCACCTAACACATTCTGCCGAAACAGCCGTTCCGTCATGGGGTAGTGGTCGCCGACGCAACGGTTCCATAGAGCAATCACCTGCTCGGTCATGGAGGGCTCAAAGGGCGCAATGGTTATTCCCGCCATCTCTCGCGTTACCCTCGCTCTTTTAACATGCAGCACTTTTTGTATTTCTTGCCACTGCCGCAGGGGCAAGGGTCGTTGGGACCGACTTTCGTGGCTGTCTTGACGGGGCGCTGTTTGGTGGCGCGACGGGTGCGGGTGGCAACGGTGCCATCGTCGCTATCGCCACCACCTTCCGTCACCACTTGCACCCGCACTTGTTGAGCAGCAGCGGCTTCTTCCACAACGGGTTCGGCATAGAAAACCCACCGCAGGGTCTCCTCCCGAATTCGTTGAAGCATCGCTTGGAACATCTCGTAGGCTTCCCGCCGATATTCCACCAAAGGGTCTTGCTGGGCGAAGGCGCGGAGGCGAATGTGTTCGCGCAGGTAGTCCATGTCTGCCAACTGCTCCATCCACTTCTGGTCAATCGCCCACAAGAGCACGCGCCGCTCCCATTCCCGCATCCACTGCTCGCCCAACCGCTGCTCCTTCTCTTCGTAAAAGTTCACGCAGGCATTGTAAAGTTGCTCAATGATGGCGGGTTTGGAGAGCCCCTGCAAGTCTTCAGGGCGGAAGAAGAAGGCAACGGGCAGGAAGGGATTGAGGGCGTTGAGGAAGGCTTCGTAATCCCACTGGTCTGGCGGCAAGGTGTCGGGCAAGTAGACTTCGGCGTAGGTTTCTATGGTCTTGCGGACGAAGTCCAAGATGTTTGCCTTCATGTCCACGCCTTCCAGAATCTTTCGGCGGGTGGCATAGACAATCTCGCGCTGCACATTCAGCACATCGTCATACTGCAACACATGACGGCGGATTTCAAAGTTGTGCCCTTCCACTCGCTTTTGGGCAACTTCTATGGACTTGGTCACGAGGCGGCTCTGGATGGGCTCTTCTTCAGGCCACGCCCGCAGGAGGGGATGGTCGCTGAGCCCTTTGTCGCCATAAAGTCGCCACAGTTCGTCTTCCAACGCGACATAAAAGCGGGAACTACCAGGATCACCTTGCCGACCGCTTCGCCCGCGCAACTGGTTGTCAATGCGGCGGGCTTCGTGGCGCTCAGTGCCCAGAACATGCAACCCGCCCAAAGCCTTAACAGCGTGATACTCCTTGTTGTGCACGAACTCCACCGTGCAATTGGGGTCGTCGCAAAGTTCCTCGGGGGCATTTTCGGGGTCGGGCTTGCCACCTAAGATGATGTCCACGCCGCGCCCCGCCATGTTGGTGGCAACGGTGACCTTCCCCAAGCGCCCTGCCTCAGCGATAATTTGCGCCTCGCGTTCGTGGTGCTTAGCGTTCAACACATTGTGGGGGACGCCCTCTTTCAGCGCTTGCTCCAAGCGGGCTAAACCGCTCTCCATGTGCTCTGGCGGGATTTGGATGATCTCGGCAAAGCGCTTCAGGTTCTCAGGATGCAAGGGGTCAGGGTTGATACCCAAGTTGCGGGCGATTTGCCTGACGCGCCCGATTTCCAGTTGCTCCAAAGGCACATTGACGATTCGGCGAATGCCGTCCAGTTCCTCTCGGCTCAGTTTCTTGCGGTTGTGCAAGTCCCACGCTTTGTCCAACACCAGCGTGCAAAGCGCCAACGCTTGCAAATAATGGGGCGAAAGGCGCTCAGAAATCAACTCGTTGACCTCAATGGAGCGAGTGCCAACCAAAACGGGGCGTTGGATGGCGTAGAGTTGCAGGATTTCCCGAACAACGCCCCGATACTTCTGCTCCTGCGTCTTGTAAACCACATCGGGGTAGTCCTTGCGAATCATGGGCTTGTGGGTGGGGATGACCACAACAGGCATTCCGTAAATCTTGATGAACTCCTGCTCCTCCGTCTTCGCCGTTCCCGTCATGCCCGCCAGTTTGAAATACATGCGGAAGAAGTTCTGGAGGGTGATGGTGGCGATGGTCTGCATTTCCTGCTTGATTTTGATGCCCTCTTTGGCTTCCACGGCTTGGTGAAGCCCATCGCTCCACCGTCGCCCCCATTGGAGCCGCCCAGTGAACTCATCCACGATGATGACCTCGTTGTCCTTGACGACATAGTGGACATCGCGCTTGAACAAATGGTGGGCTTTCAAGGCGTTCATCACAGCATGGTAGATGGCGAAGTTTTCGGGAGCGGACAAGTTGGACAGCCCCCACAACTGCTCTACTCGCCGCACCCCCTCATCCGTCAGGGCAACGGTGCGGTGCTTTTCGTCCACCGTGAAGTCTCGGTCGCGTTGCAACTGGCGGACGATGCGGTCGGCTTTCTCAATGATGTCCGTTGGCTTTTCTACCATCCCGCCAATGATGTGGGGCGTGCGGGCTTCATCAATGAGGATGCTGTCCACTTCGTCCACGATGGCATAGAACATTTCTCGCAAGACCACTTCGTCCAAACTGTGCGCCAAGTTGTCCCGCAGGTAATCAAAGCCCAACTCGCTGTTGGTCACATAAGTCACATCGCACGCATACATTGCTTTGCGCTCGGCACTTTCCATAAAGTGCTGGATGTAGCCAACAGTCAAGCCGAGGTATCGGTAAATGGGACCCATCCACTCGGCGTCGCGCTTTGCCAAGTAATCGTTGACGGTGACGACATGCACGCCCCGCCCCGTCAAGGCGTTTAGGTAAACGGGCAAGGTGGCAACCAGCGTTTTCCCCTCGCCCGTTTTCATCTCGGCGATTTTCCCTTCGTGCAGGACAATGCCGCCCATCAACTGGACATCAAAGTGGCGCATGTGAACGGTGCGCCGTCCCGCTTCCCGAACCATTGCGAAGGCTAACGGGAGGATGCTGTTGAGGAACTCTTGCTCCTTGCGCTTGACCGCCAAATCCAGTCGGGCGACCTCTTCCTCCAAGCGGAAGCGTTCGTCGGGGTCCTTGCAAGCGCGATACTCCCGAAGTTTGGCTTCATATTCCGCCCGAATTTCGGCAGTGTATGCTTGTAACTGTTGGCGGAACTCTTGCGTTTTGCGCGGGAAGTCTTCGTCCCGCCAACGGCGGACCTCGGGCTCCAAAGCGTTAATGGCTTGGATGCGCCGCCACAACCGACGCACCTGCCACTCGTTCGGGTCAAACCACTTTAAGATGGGGCGCAATATTTTGGATGCGAACTCCCACCAATCCATGTCCTTGAAGTCCATCACAGCGGCTCACCTTCTTCTGAACGCTCGCAACTTTTCTGTCCACGCCACAGCGATTGTAGCGCAAGAGTAGCAAAAGGGGCACTGGCGGAGAAACTTCGTGATAGGCTTTTGCAAAGTTCGTGGCATGGGCTTTAACCCTTACTCAGTGATGCCTTTGTGAGCACCGAGTTCTAATCGGCGAAGGGCAGGGTTCATTCCGTTCCTTGTCTCGCTTTGCGCATTCTTTGCAAATCCGCTCTTCGGGTGTCATCTTTGCCGAACAAAGCCAGCACACAACTCTTTTGCACCCGTCGCAAAGGAAGCCAAGTTCTGGATCAAACTCAAGGCTGCAGATGGGGCATTTGAACGGCACAATTTCGGCTTTCATCTCGCTCACTCATTGCGTTGCGCGATGCTGAGCCTTGTGCGGCTTTCGCTCTGGTTCAGAATTGTAACCCGCCTATTGCTTCGGCGGCTATTCCCATGTGAAGGAATCGGCAAGGTGTCCCTACCAGTTCATCGGATAGACATAAAAGTTGGGCACGAAACAGCCAACCACCGTCCACAAGCCGCCGTGCAGGAAGTCGCCCAAGATGAGCCCGACGAAGAAGGGGATGAGGGCGCGATAGGCGCTGGCGCCGAAGTAGCGCAGGACGAAGGCTTTGACCGCCCACGCAATCATGAAGGGCAACCAAGTCTTGTTCATTGTTTCGGTGTTGGCAATGGCGTAGCCGAAGGGATGCAAAGGCAGGGTAAGCAAATGCGCGCGCAAAACTGTTAAGCCCACCGTGAACGCAAAACCGACCCCGATGGCAGCGACCTCTCGCCAGTCAGGAGTTAAGGGTTGGCGCAGGTAGCCTTCCAGTTGGTTGAAGGGTTGCCGCCCCATAAAGATGCGCCACGCATCGGCTTTCGCTGCTGCGCCCAAGTGATACAGCAACTTGACAACGCTGACGAAAGCGAAGGGGGCTGCCAAAAGGGAGCCGATGGCAATCGCTCCCAAAATCTGGCGCAACGGTAGCCCAACAGCGCGGGCAAATTTCACCGCATCCAGTTGGTGCGGCATGGGCAAACAACGCAGGTCAAAAGTGGTGATGTTTCGCAGAAACGCCATCACCGTCAACTCGCGCGGTTTCAAGGCTGCGGTACCCAAAGTGGTGGTGACAATGGTGTTGGGGTCAACTTGCGGACCGAACAGCCACGCATTCCCAATTTCCGCCCGCAGCCGCGTCGCTGCCGCCATGTAAAGGAGCGACAAGCCCAAAAGCACCGCTGCCGTGATCAGCCGCATCCCTCCCCCAAGAGCGAAGAGGAGCAGGAAACTGAAGCCTAACAGGAAACCGACCAAAGCAGAGCGAGGCGAAGGGGCATCGGGTTCTGTTCGGTTTTCCTTCAGTTCTGCCCACAGTTGCCGCCGCCCATACCACAAACTCATCAACGCAATTGCCAAGAACGCGCCTGCCCCTTGATGCTCCGTGTAAGGCATCACGCTGAAACCGCCCCGACCGATAGCGTCCCAGCCGAACGCTGCCGTGACAACGCGTTCCACCTTGACCAGCCAAAAGAATAGCCAGCAACTCAAGGTGACTTCCGTGTTAAGCAGGAAGGCAATCCCGATGATGAACGGGTAAAGGGATACAGGCGTCCAACCGATGGCGTTCCACGGTCGGTCGGTGATGACATTAGCGAGGTTCAGCACCTCCCCTCGGACATCCAACAAGGGGATGGAAGGGAAATTGCGGCTCAGGGTGTTCCATGTCCCGATGCCGGCGGCTATGAGGAACCCCAGCCAAAACCCTTTGGAACGCCACAAGGGCGAACGGGGCTGGGTCACCAAAAGGGGAACCTGCGCAGTCGGGAAAGAAAGTCGCTCTCGTTCCACCCACTGCCGCCACAGGACCATGACCAAAAACAGCGTGGTCAGCATTACTGCGATGAGGAAGGTGCTCCACACCGCCGTCGGCACATACCACGCGCTCCAGAAGACGCGGTCGCTGCCCGTGTAGAACGCAGCAACTGCAGCGCGGTCTTGCGGGATGAACCACCACGGGATGTGGGGCAAGATGAGTTCCCGCCAATTGTTCTCGGGGGAGGCGTAGTAGATAGGAGCAGTGAGCGCCGGGACAAGGAAGTGAACGCCACCCGACGAAGCAATCCCTGTCGTCGCAGCCGCGATAGCGTAAATCGTCAACAGTTCCCCTTGCGTCAAGGCTTTCGTGGGAAGCACCCACGCCACCAATGCGTTGAGCGCTGTCAGAACCATCAGAGCGAAGAAAGCAGCGACGGGAAGCGCTGTGTTCGCTAACGCCGTGTGCCCCATCGTGCCACCCAAGCGAAACTCCGCATGGTGAATCCACCAAATAAGCACAGGCACCAGCAGCAACCCAAGCACAACGGCACGGAGCGTTACCTTCTCCTTCCGCTCAGCAGCGAGGGTGACTTCTGTTGCGGCTTGCATGGCGCTATCCCTACCCTTTCAACCAGTCGTCCCTCGGCTGCAATGGTAGCACTCCCATCCCACCTTGTCAACAGACATGACCTGTATAGGTTATGCATGACTAAAACCTGACCTAAATGGCGCTTCAGCGTTAAACAGCAGTTCCTTCCCGCTTTAGAGAGGCTTCATAATTGCTTTGTGGCAGGAGCGTTCCATTTTTGGGGGCTGTCAATCCACTAAGCCAAACGAAGCAAAGTAGTGCGACCGCAACGAGGGGTGTGAGGCTTTCGGTGCACAGCGAACCGATGAGCCTGCGGACCGCAGCATCGGTGGTGGCGCTGTCGGCAAAGGAAGCGCCGTCAATGCGGGTCATTCTTCTCGCTGCCTTGCTGACAGGCATTTTCGCCTTTGTCATCCCCATCAACGACCTTTACCTGCGCAATACACCCTTAGCGGGAAACCTGCTACCCACTAACACAGTGCTGGTGCTGTTGCTTCTCGTTCTCTTCGTCAATCCCTTATTGCGATGGTTGGCACCAAAGCGCGCACTCCGTCCAGCAGAACTGGGTGCCCTCTGGGCGCTGCTGGTCGTTCCGTCAGGGATTGCTATGGCAGGTTTTTGGCGCTATATCTTGCCGCAAATCGCTAACTTGCTCTACAGTGCCTCGCCCGTCAACCGTTGGGACACAGTTCTTTTGCCTTACGCTCCTGACTGGTTAGTGGTTCTGGACAGAGTGACCGTGCGGGGGTTTTTTGAAGGCAACAACGGTGCCATTGTATGGGACGGTTGGCTGAAGCCGTTCAGGTTCTGGGTGCCTTTCGGCGTGGCGTTGCTGTTCGCCACGATTTGCTTGGCAGCGTTAGTGCGCCGGCAATGGACGGAACATGAGCGTTTCACCTTCCCTCTGGTGCAGTTGCCCTACGAGTTGGTGCGCCTTCCCCCATCGGGTGGATGGCTACCACCGCTTCTCACCGTGCGCCCGTTCTGGGTGGGGTTTGCCGTTTCCGCCTCCTTCCACACCCTAAGCGGGTTGCAACTTTACTTTCCTGCCGTGCCTGCTATCACCCGCTTCCGCCGGCTGGGGGATTACTTGACAGGGTTCCCATGGAGCAGTATCGCTGGCACTTTCCTGAACATCTACCCCGCCGGCGTTGGCTTGACTTACTTGCTGACAACAGAAGTGGCTTTCAGCCTTTGGTTTTTCTTCCTTGCCGAACGGACGCAGCAAGTTCTGTTCGCCTACTATGGGTGGACGGCAACGGGCATGTCGGCAACGGACTTTGTGCAGTTCCAACAAGTCGGTGCTGTCATTGGGTTGCTCGTTGTCGTGCTTTGGGGCGCGAAAGCCTACTGGCGACAAGTAGCAGCAAAGGCGCTACAGTTAAAACCCGACCCCACCGACGGGGATGAACCTCTCCCCTACCCTGTCGCAGCATGGGGCTTGCTCTTGGCATTTGTTTTCTTGGTTGCATGGTTGATTGGGCATGGTCTTTCGTGGTCGTTGTCCGTCACTTTCGTCGTGATGGCGTTGGGCTTTTACCTGGCAGCGGCGTGGATTGCCAGTAACGGTGGTTTGCTGATGGTTCAAATGCGCATCTTGCCGCACGACCCCGTTTGGGCGTTGGTTGGTTCCCGTCGCTTCCCGCGGCGCGACATCATCGCTTCCTTCCTGCTGCAAAAAGCCTTCACTTACGATTTGCGGGAGACATTGATGCCCTCGCTCCTCAACGCGCTCAAGATGGCGGACTTAGTGGGCGTTCGGCGGCGCCCCGTTCTGCTGTGGGGCATGGTTTTGATTGCCCTTGCCATCCCTATTGCTTTGTCCTCGTGGATGCGGTTGTGCTACACCTACGGTGGCGCCACAATGGAAGGCTCCACTTTCCAATGGCATGCTTTGCATCCTTACCTGCTCATGATGCAAGCCGTTGACCCCGGCATCCAACCCAATTTGGTTAGGACGGTGGGGATGGTGGTAGGCTTTTTTGTGTTCGTCGGTTGCTTTGCTCTGCGGCGTCAATTGGTGTGGTTCCCGTTGCATCCGATGGGGCTCATCGTTTGTCGTGGATGGGCGATGGAGAACCTTTGGCTGATGGTGCTGGTGGGCTGGATGGTCAAAGGGTTGGTCGTTCGGTATGGCGGCTTGACTGCCTATCACGGCTTGCGCCCCTTCTTCTTGGCATTGGTCTTGGGTGACTTGGTGATGGGAGGTGTTTTCGGCGTCGTCGGCGCATTCACCCGACAAGGCTACGGCGTTCTGCCTTAACTTGAGCGCAAACAACGCATAAAAGCAAAGCAATGTTGTCAATGAAGCGCAAGATGGGAACAAGGAGCAAGGTGTAGGGAGCGAAGGGCACAGGGAACGGGAGAGCGAAACTCCGCCTTTTCCGTCCAAGCATTGCACTCCAAGCCCTGTGCTTCAGGCTCCACCCTTCTTAAGACAAGCCCTAACCCTATGGTGACATGATTTGTCGCATTCGGTAAGCATACTCGCGCAACAAGGTGTCGGCATCCAAATCGCCAAATCCTTCTGCTTCAAAGGACAGGAAGCCATTGAAGTTGATGGAGCGTAGCAACTGCACGGCTTCGCTCACCGGCACATCCCCGTCACCAATGTGGGCGAACTGCCACTTACCGTTCACGCGCTTGCGGTCCCCAAAATGGCAGTGTTTGACGAAAGCCTTGACATGTTCAAAGGCTTCCTGCATCGTCTCGCCATGCGCCAAAGGGTGCCGAATGTCCCAAACGATGCCCACTTGCGGGTGAGCAGCGAGGCGAACCACATCGGCAGCGTCCGCTCCCCGGCTGAACGCGTCGTGGGTTTCCAAGCAAACGAAAACTTTGTGCGGGACAGCAAATTCCCCTAACTCTCGCAAGCAATCAGCGATGTAACGGTGGGCATCGGCGCGGTCAACGCCCTGAGGAAGAGCGCCACCGAAAACCCGCAGGCAAGGGCAGTCCAGTTCCGCCGCTAAGGCAATCTCCGCCTTCGCTTGGTTGACCATTTTCCGCCGCTCAGCAGGATCAGCAGCAGAGAACCGAACTCCACTGGCAAGGCACGCAATTGTCAATCCGTTGTCTTTGAAGAGCCGCCGCACGAGCGCTTTGCGCTCTTCGCTCATGCCAACCTCAACACCATGTGCGTGGTTGACGGCGAGGCGAAACTCCACGCCTTCATAGCCATAACGATTTGCTGCTGCCACGATTTGCTCCACCGTCCACTGTGGGCACGCCCATGTCATGAAACTCAACCGCATCCCTGATCACCTACCGCTCACAGCGCTAAACTTGCACAGCGTTTGCTGCGATCGCAGCAACGCCGCCTTCTATCTTGCCATGCTCTTTCTCCATTGGCTGCTGCTACAATTGCCCTTGAGGTGACGGAAAGGTGCGTTTGCGGGAGTTGTTGACGGCATTGCCTTCTGCGCAAGTGGAAGGTGATGATGCGGAAGTAACGGCGATTGTTCACGATTCGCGCCAAGTCCGACCAGGCGCTTTGTTCGTGTGCCTGCAGGGGCTGCGGGTGGATGGACATGACTTTGTCAATGACGCCCTCCAACGCGGTGCCGTCGCTGTCGTTGCCGAACGCCCCGTGCCCACCAACGGGAAGCCGTTGGTTCTCGTCCCCGATACGCGCGAAGCCTTGGCGTGGCTATGCCATCGCTTCTACGGGGAACCAACGAAATCGCTAACGCTTATCGGCGTGACGGGAACGAACGGGAAGACGACCACAACGCATCTGATTGCCCACCTTCTGAACGCTCAAAACCCAAACACTGCTGCCGTGTTGGGCACGGTGGGCGTGCGATGGCGCGGAGAGTGGCACGAGTTGGACCAGACAACACCCGACGCACCCCTGTTGGTTGCTTGGCTGGCGCGGTTGCGAGATGAGGGCGCAAAGTTTGTCGTGATGGAAGTTTCCTCGCACGCTCTGGCGCAAAAGCGAACCGATGGTTGCCTGTTTGACGCGGCTGTCTTTACAAACCTTTCCCGCGACCACTTGGACTTTCACGGGGACTTTGAGTCGTACTTCGCGGCGAAGGCACGGTTGTTCACCGACTATGCTCTCGCAGCGCAGCAGCATGGCAAATCTTTCGTTGCTTTCGTCAACAGCGATGACGCTTACGGGCAGCGGTTACTCTCCCTTTGCCCTGCGGAGGTGGTGACTTACGGGTTCAACGAGGGCGCTCATTTTCGCGCCGCTGATATTTGCCTTTCGCCTTCGGGCACGCAGTTCGTGCTCGTGCCTAAAGGCGAGTCGCCCCTTTCGCTTTCCATGCGCCTCGTTGGTCGGTTCAATGTTGCCAATGCGTTGGCAGCGATAGCCGTAGCGCGCCATTTCGGTGTGCCGTGGCAAACCGTTGCGGAAGCGTTGCCACAATTTCCGCCACCACCTGGGCGCTTGGAGTTGGTGGATGAAGGGCAACCCTTCACCGTTGCGGTTGATTACGCCCACACGCCCGATGCGTTGGAGAAGGTGCTGACGACAGTGCGGGAACTAACGCGAGGGCGATTGATTGTCGTCTTTGGTTGCGGTGGTGACCGAGACCCCACGAAACGACCTGAGATGGGGCGTATCGCAACGCAGTTAGCGGATTACACCGTCATCACCTCGGACAATCCTCGCACCGAGGACCCGCTGAAAATCATTGAGCAAATTGTGGCGGGGGTTGTGCCAGGCGCCTCCTACCATGTGGAACCCGACCGAAGAACCGCCATCTTTCACGCCATCGCCGCTGCACAAGAAGGCGACTTTGTGCTCATTGCAGGCAAAGGGCACGAAACCTATCAAATCATCGGGACGGAGAAACGCCCTTTTGATGACCGTGAGGTCGCCCGCCAAGCCTGCCGCGCTGTGGCAGGAGAGGGGATTAGTGACTGGGGATCAGGGATGGCGGATAGGTAGGGGAGCAAAAACGAAAATCGGCTTATCGGAGATGTGCCCTCCAGCGAACCGCAAAAACGACTTCTGGAGAGTGCATCTCCTAACGCACTGTAAGAACGAAAAAATCAACGGGGGCGCCTATTGGCGAACCGAAAATCGGCGCTTGGGGGAGTCGCTCTTCAACCAATGGTCGTTGAACACCCGTCGGGGACAAGCCCCGACGCTACCAAAATGGTGTGAGCACAGTTGTCAAGCCTTTGGTCGTCTCAAAGAGGGGTGGGGACGCAGGACGAGTGGGAAACGGAGAGCGGAGACACAGAGACATAGGGAACCAGAGAAGTGGGGAGGGTGAAGCGCAAAACAAGTGGAAGGTTCTGAGAACTTGCACCTAACTGCGCAAGAATTTGACTGCCAAAGCGCGCCTTGCGAAAGGAGTTAGAGAAGAGCGATGCCTGAGTCCTTGCGAGAGTTTCTAAAGCAAGCGTTGGCGAAACTGGGGCGAGTGGAACTGACAGCGCAGCGCGCCGTGGAAGGGACGCTGACGGGGCGCCACAAGAGCCCTTTTCGCGGCTTTTCGGTAGAGTTCGCCGAACATCGCCCCTACTTCCCTGGCGACGATTTGCGGTATCTGGACTGGAAGGTGTTGGCAAAGCGAGACAAGTTGTTCGTCCGTCAATTTGAGCAGGAGACGAACATGCGCTGTTACCTTTTGGTAGACACCAGCGGCTCTATGGGCTACGGGGGCGAAAATGGGAGCAAGTTGGACTGTGCAGTGCGGTTGGCAGCGTTGTTGTCCTACCTTGTTTTGCGGCAAGGCGATGCGGTGGGCTTAGCGCTTTTCAGCGACCGCTTGCGCCAGTTCATCCCTGCTCGGCGCTCTTCCTCCCATCTTCACTTTTTGCTGGAAGCGTTGGAGCAAGTAAAGGCACATGGGCAAACCCATTTGCGGCGGGTGACAGAGGAACTCTCTGCCCTTCTCAAGCGTCGGTCGCTCATCGTCGTGTTGTCCGATTTGGTAGACGAAGACGGGGCATTGGCGAAAGCGCTAAGGTATCTGTATCGGCGGGGGCACGATGTGTTAGTCCTGCACCTGCTCGCACCAGAGGAGTTGACCTTTCCCTTCTCCCTACCCTCGCTGTTCGCCGACATGGAGGCTGACTTGCGCTTGCCTGTGGAGCCAGAGGCGTTGCGGGAGGTGTATCAACGGCGGTTAACAGCCTTCTTGCGAGAATGTCAGCAAGCGTGTGGACAAGCAGGTGCTCAGTATGTTCGCATCACAACGAACACAGACCCTGCTTATGCTTTGGGGTTTTACTTGGCGTGGCGGATACGGCGGGGTAGCCGATTTAACGGATTTGGACGGAGACGCTTGGGGGAGTGACCACACCGCGATACCCGCCGCAGAAAACCTCCACTCTCACCTCGTAGTTGCCTCGGGAAACGCCAATTGGGGTGATGTAAACCCAAGCCGTGAAAGTCTGCTGAGCAGGTAACCCTGGGAAGAAGAGGCGAACGCTCTCGGGTGTCCGCTGAGGAGGGTAAAGAGGCGGAGGCTGCGAACGAACTTCTGCTTCCCTTATCAACTCACCCCGCAATACGACCACGCAAGGGTCAAGGGGCACTCGTTCAGCGTTTGTGATAACGAGGAGCAGCGGGATTTCTTCACCGATAGCAAACTGCGTTCGGCTCAGGACAAGGGTGCCAGTGATCAAAGCGGTTTCGGGCATCTCAGGCTTAGCGATGAGGGGAAAGATGAACAGGCGGAAGGCAATCAGCAGGGCGACAGCGGTGATAGCACCCCATGTTAGCGCTCGGGTAAGGGGGTTGAGCATGGCAACTTGCCAGACAGCAGGTTGCAAGTTAGGGAGGTTTTCGGGGCACGCCCAGAAATGGTCGGGTTCAGGGATGCGCATGCGTCCCGTCTCATCGCCGAAAGTGAAGCGGATGCGGTTGTTAAGGCACTCCCAAGTCACCGTATCGGCGAAGCGACAATATCGGCACTTTCGCAAGTTCTCCCCACACCGAGGGCAACGCACCGTTGTGGGTTCTGGTGCGAAGATGAAGCCGCATTGTGGACAACGCCAATACACAACTGCCGTTCGTGACGGTGCTGTCGGTGCTCCTGTCGGCTGCTGCATCTCTCCCACCTCCATCGGTGGGGCGTTGCGCCAACCGCTGAAATTATGCCATGTGTCTGTCAACGAACGAACTGCACTATGCCGATGCCATAGGCAGGCAGTGCCACCCGCACTAACGAAGTGAGGGGTTGTTCGGTGTAACTGGGTGGCTCTCTCCCTTGTAGCACCCGAATGCGGATGTGGCGCCCTTGGCTAATGCCGATGGCTTCCAGTTCAACGCTGAGAGCGTTGGGACTGGTATTCACCAACAGGACATTGTTTGCCGTCGGCGTCTTACCTGCCAAAATCAGTAAGGGGGCGAAGTTGGTAGCAGCAGTGACCAAGGTGGTGCCAGTGGGGAAGTAAGTGTTGCACGCCCAAACTGCCCAGTAGGTGGGTTGGGGTTGCCCAGCATCGTCCAAAAGCCCCCAACCATCGCCTGCCAACTTGTAGTGCACGAGGCTTTCGCCCCTCCCTGCCATCTGGGTGAACAGCGCTGCCAACCATGCTGCACCAAAAACATTGGACACCCGCTCATCGGCAGGCTTCCCATCCTTCGTGCGCACAGCGTTGGGTGCACACTCCGTCACCTGCAAAGGCACCCCTGAGGGCGGGTAAACTTGCCGCAGCCATTCATCCAAGCGGTTGAGGGGCACTTGATCAGGTAAGTCAGCACTAACGGTTTCTCGGGCAGCACGCATTAACTCCTCATCGCTGGTGCTGGCGTTGTGGGTGCCGAAAAAGTGGAGGGTAAAAAAGTCGGGGCGCGGCACCCGCGTGAACAAAACCTGCAACCGTTCCCGCCACGCCCCCCGTTCGCCCCACCCGCCAACTTGAACCATCGGCGAAATTTGTTTCATGGCGGATTGCAAAGCGGAGAAATACACGCCCAAGATTTCAGGGCGAAGTTGCAAAGGTGGCTCAGAAGGGCGGTGGAACAGTTCATACAGTTTCACCGTCGGCAACATGCGCTGCACCCAGAAGGTGACTTGCTGTTGGAAAGCACCGCTGGGCAAGTCTTCGGCTTTTAAAGGCGAGAGAGTGATAACGGGCACCATGTTTAGGCGTTGCACTTGTGTTGCCCAAGAACCGACAAGCCTCGCAGCGGTTTCAAAGTCGCGTTGGAGCAAAAAATCGCTGACAACCAAGCGAGCCCAACCCAACCGCAAATCGGCGATGCGCTTGCGAGCAGTCGCGTCTTGCAGCAGGGAGATAGTTTTCTCGTCCCAACAAGCACCCCATCGGAGCAAGTTCACTTGTTGCTCTTGCTCAAAGTCCGCTACTGCCCGAACGCTCACCTTGGGCACGATAGGGGTTTCCACTTCCGCCGCCAACTCATCCAGCAGAAAGAAGAAAGGGTCAAAAGGACCTTCCCGCTCTATTCGCAACTCTTTCAGGTAGCGGACAAAGACCGTTGCTGCAGTGCCCGTTTCATCCCGAAAAGAACCCCACGCCAACTTCTCTTGCTGCCATTGAACAGGGAGCGTTAGTTGAGTGCGGAAGAGTCGCTCTGCCCCCCGCAGTTCAGCAACAAGGACGAAGTTAACGGTGCTCTCGGAGCCATCGCCCAACCACCAAAAAGTCAATCCTTTCGCTTTGCGGGCTGAGAGTTGTGCGCCGTCTAAAGGCAGAGAAAAACGCACCCATTCACCCTCGTTGGCTCGGCGGCAAACGAAGAGCCCCGACTGTTTGCCACCCTGAGGGCTCGTCCACGAGGAAACAGTGACAAACGCCAGCGGCATTTCAACGGTGTCCGCCTGCTTCGTTTGAACGAACCACGCACCAACCCCATGCTCAAAATCTTCCTGCACCCACAGTTCTTGTGCGACGGCGCTTGACACTGCGAGCAGCAAAATTAACCCACCAAGACAAAGAGACGCCGCACAGCGCATGGACAAACCACCTTCCCGCTCCGTCTTCTTCTCTGGAGCAATACCCTTTTACAGTTTGCCTTGCCACTTTCGTGGCTGTTAACTTTGGTGGCGATTGGCAAGGAGGGAACGGAAAAGTTTGCTTTTGCCCCTGCTCAGCGTCCCAACTCCGCATACACTCGTTCGTGGATTTGCCGAGCCGCTGTGACCAATTCCCAGTGCGGGTAGTCCACGATGGACACAAAACCGATGTTGTAGTTTTCGCCGTCAAAGCGTCCTGTCAAGGGTTGGTCTACATACTGGAACCAGTGACAACCGACGAAAGCGGGCAAGCGCCAGACGCTGCGGACGTAAGTTTGGTAGGCTTTCCCTCGTTCCTCTTGATCAGCGACAGCGACCAAGCCTGTGTGGAACATCCCACGATCCAAAGACCCAAAGTGGAACTCGCCGATCAAGCACGGCTTGCCCAAAGTATGGGTAAACGCCCAAACCTTTTCGTCCACTTCGCGAGCGTAGATGTTGAAACTGACGACATCGCAGAACTCAGCGGCGACCTTGACGACCTCTATCGGTCGGGGCGCGAAACGACAGCCAAGATAAAGTTGATTTGGCGCATGCTTTTTGAGAGCAGCCCGCACCACTTCAAAGTAACGGCGTGCGAAGTGGCTCAGCAACTCGCCCAAATCGCTAACGCACGCTTGGCTCATCGGTGTGGGCACCTTTAGGGGTTTCGCCAACAATTCCTCCCATGAAGCCACCTTCACCTGCCACGCCGCATTGAAATCGTCAATGGACGGGTATTTGGAACGAAGCCACCGAACAAATTCTCGCTTCGCAGGCAACGACCCATCATTAGCCAGAACGCGGAGGGGCAAATCGTAGCGATTGACAAGGTCTCCACCCCAACCGCTCCACGAAAGTTCGTTGTCCACGAAGTAGCCGATGCACCAAGGGTCATCGCGCCACTCCCGGACAGCGTTGGCGATGGCTCGTTCCACTACTTCAGGGAACCGTTCATCAAAGACATCAGGCATAGCCGTCCACGCTGTTTGGAAATAGCGGGGAGCGCCGTAGTGAATGGGCACAACATACGGGAGGCGCCGCAACCGAAACACTTCGGGCATAGACCAGTTGCCGATAGTGTTGAAGCCCCACGAAAGGAGGCGGCGCGCAGTTACCTCCAACCATTGCTGCTGCCAATCCGCACCATATTTGCGCAGCAAATTCATGGCGTAAAAGTTCACCCAACGGGTGTAGCCCCGTGACTGCCATGTGGAAACAAATTGGGCGAAGGGACTGGTGGGTTCAGGAAGCCAAGAGAAGAGAAACTCGCGGTTGTCCAACGGTGTTGCTTCGTTCCAACGGACGCAGTCAACGCCTAAGGAAAAGAACAACCGACCCGTTGGCGTCACAAGCCACCAACGCCCCTCGCTTTGGCGCAAGTCGCTGGGTGGCTCCGCTTCCACACCGTTGACCACATAAGCGGTGCGGAAAAATCCCGTGGCTTTCAGTTGCGGACCATCTTTCCATCCGCCGAATTCGTCGTGGTCAGGAAAAGGTGGATGCGCTTTCAACCACGCTTCCTCCTCCTCGCGCTGGCGGCGGAAATCGTCGTCGCTCTTCACTTTTCCTCTCCAATCACCGCGCGTGTATTGCCCGTAACGGTCCACAATGCCCTTGAAGTCGGGAGGCGGAACAAGGCGGATGTTGTCTACAATGAGGGTGTGGGGGCGTGACGGTTTGGCAAGGAACAACTGGAAGGCAACAATGTGTGACCAGTCAATGTCTGCGCCGTAGACTTCCATCGTGCGCGCATTGGGCAGCAGCGGAGGACCTCCTCGCATCCCTGGGGGAATGGCGGGGCGAAAAGGCATCACGATAGTTCCTTGGCTTTTCGGTGGCAAGAGGATGCGCCCTGTGCGACAATGCCGCTGTCCATCAGCCGCGAAATCGTCGTCTACCCGAACGAACAAAGCAATAGCCTCGTTTTCAGGGTTCAGCACATCTATGGCTAAACCGCCGAAGGACCGCCAATCGCCATCGGTAAAAGCCTCGCCGATGCGGAAGTAAATGTTCGGGTAATCGGCAACACGAAACCGCACTTGCAAAGCATGGTATCCATGCGTTGCGCCTACTGTCACGCGGCTAATCTGAGTGTGGTTGCACAAGATTTTGTTCAAGTCCTCTGGCGCTTCAAAAGATGCCAAAACGACGCTTGCCAGCAAGCCAAACAACCACATGCACCCTTACCCCCTCTCTTCCCTTGCTGACACGCCTTACCGGCGTCGGCGAACAAAATCGTCGCGGTAGCGCTCTTCTGCCCAGACATCGCCCCGCATGTGGTAGCCTCGCTCTTCCCAATAGCCGGGTTTGTCTTCCGCCATGAACTCCAGAGCGTGCACCCACTTGGCGCTTTTCCATCCGTAGCGGCTGGGCACCAGCAGGCGCAGGGGATAGCCGTGCTCAGGTGAAAGCAACGCGCCGTTCATTGCCCAGACCAACATTCCTTCTTCCAAGAGCACCTCCAAGTCCAAGTTCGTTGTGTATCCGTCAAGGCAGTGGACCATTACAAAGCGCGCTTCAGGTTTCGGTTTTGCCAATGCCACCACATCTCGCACCCAGATGCCCTCCCACACATCGCCCAAGCGGCTCCAACCCGTGACGCAATGAAAGTCCGCTTCTTGACGAACGATGGGGAGCACCTTTAACTGCTCGTAGGTGAGTTCTACCTCCTGCTCCACCAACCCGAACAATCGCAAGCGCCACGACGATATGTCAACGGTGGGGACGCCGTTCGCAAGCATGACGGGAAAGGTCTTAACAATGCGTTGGCGCGGTGGCACCCGCTTTTGTTCGCTCACTGTGCTTCCCTCCTTTTGCCAGCGCTTTCACGCTGCCGCTAAACTTTGCAACGGGCAATCAGTTTTGAACCGCTCTAAGTTTGCCATCGGTTTGTCAACAGGGAAACGAAGCAGGAGGCGAGCGTCATGGCGTTCCCTTACCGCAAGGTGCACATGGTGGGAATTGGCGGCGCCGGCATGAGCGCCATTGCTTTAGCCCTAATGGCAGAAGGGGTCGTTGTGACGGGTTCGGACGCGGAAGCCTCGTCTTACACCGAACGACTGCAGCAAGCCGGCGCGACCGTTTACATCGGTCACGATGCTCGCTACTTGAGTGACGCTGAAGCCGTCATCGTCAGCACCGCGATTCCACCCACAAACCCAGAAGTCCAAGAAGCGCAACGGCGCGGGTTGCCCCTTCTGCACCGTTCAGAAGCGTTAGCCCTGCTGATGCGAGGGAAGTGCAGCATCGCCGTTGCGGGCACTCACGGCAAAAGCACGACGACGGCAATGATTGGGCACATCTTAACCCAATTGGGTTACGACCCGACGGTGCTGGTGGGTGCGGAAGTGGTGAACTTTGGCAGCAACTGTCGGGTGGGGCACAGCGAATGGTTGGTCACGGAAGCCGATGAGTCGGACAAGTCCTTCCTGCGCCTGTCGCCGTCGCACATCGTGGTCACCAACATTGAGTTGGACCATCCCGACTGCTACCGTGACGAAGCCGAGTTAGTGGCAGCGTTTCAAGAGTTTGTGGAACGGATGGAAGAAGATGGGTTACTGGTTGTCAATGCCGACTGCCCAAGGGCTTCGCGCTTGCCCTTTCGGCTCAACAAACCCGTTTGGTGGATGAGTTTCGGCATTCGGAATGAGGCAGACTACGAAGCCCATGGGGTGCGGCAGTTGCCGGACGGTTCGTGGGTTTTTCAGGTTCAGCGGCGTCCTCGCTTATTAGGCGAAGTGCGACTCAGGGTGCCAGGCGCTTACAATGTGGCTAACGCAATGGCGGCATTGGTGGTGTGCCATGAATTGTTGAATGTTCCCTTCTCGTTCCTCACAGAAGCCCTCGCTTCCTTTCGCGGGGTAAAGCGGCGCTTTGAAATCGTGGGCGAGGTTAACGGCATCACGGTGGTGAGCGATTACGCTCATCACCCAACAGAAGTGCGCCACCTTTTAGAAACGGCTCGGTCGGTTTTCCCCGACGGACGCATCTGGGCGATTTTTCAACCCCACCGTTACTCTCGCACCCAACGCTTGTGGCAAGCCTTTGGCGACGCTTTTGCCCACGCGGATGGTGTTTGGGTGACAAGCATTTTCGTTGCTTCCGAACCACCCATAGAGGGCGTTTCGGGAGCCCTCATCGCCCACGCCGTTCGCCAGCAAGAACCGAACAAGTTGGTGCGCTACGAGGAAAACTGGGACGCCATCGTGGACGAAATTGTGGCTTTAGCGAAACCCCCCGATGCTCTTTTGGTCATTGGCGCAGGCGACATCTACAAACTTGCCACAAAATTATTAACGGCGCTGTCTAATGCAGCAGGAAAGGTGTGAGGGGACGAGGTGGATGGGCGTTGCAGGCGCCCGGCACCTTGCCAATGGAGGTTGACAAGGCGAAATGACGGAACGAGAACGCTCCATCCTAACGCAGTTGGTTCAAGAGCCACCAAAGTTTGACGAACCGATGCGTCACCATACCACCTTGCGCGTCGGCGGTCCTGCGGACGCCCTCGTAACGGTGCATACATTGGACGAATTGCAAAAGGTGGTGCGGTTCGCTCAAGAGCGCGATTTGCCCCTGATGGTTTTGGGCGAAGGAAGCAACCTTATCGTCCGAGACGGTGGCATCCGGGGCATCGTGTTGAGGCTCAGTGGGGAATTGTGTCGCGTCCACTATGACACGCAGGAGGTGGAAGCAGGGGGCGGTGCCTACTTCCCCCACCTATTAGTCAAAGCCGCCCAACGAGGGTTGAGCGGGCTTGAGTGCTGCACTGGCGTGCCCGGGACGGTCGGTGGCATCCTCATTTCCAACGCTGGCACAGCGGAAGAGTTTATCGGCGACCGCGTGGTGCGGGTGCGGGTCCTCACTTATGACGGCACCCTTCGGGAATTCGCCCGCGACGAAATTCGGTTTGGTTACCGCTCCAGCAACTTGAAGGAGTTGGGGGCGGTAATTGTAGGGGCAACTTTCGCTTTGCACCCCGATGACCCTAAAGCCATCATGGAACGCATCCATCGCCGATGGCGCTACCGCTGGGCAACCCAACCGGTCAACCAGCCTTGCGCAGGTTGCATCTTCAAAAATCCACCCGGCGAACGGGCAGGGCGATTGATAGAGTTGGCGGGGTTGAAAGGAACACGCATCGGCGATGCCCAAGTTTCTACCCTCCATGCCAACTTCATCGTCAACTTGGGACAAGCAACCGCCAAAGATGTTCTCGCACTGGCGGAGTTGATGCGAAAGACCGTGTTGGAGAAGTTTGGCATCGCGTTGGAATACGAAGTGCAAATCGTCGGCGAAGATGGCTAATTCGGCAAACTGGAGGGTGCGTCTCCCGACGCACCGAAAACACACTTGTGCTATCCAGGCATGCGGGATGAAGGGCAAATTGCTGGGATGGTGAGGTCTCTTGCCTGGTCCGCTCGCAACCTTGTTCAAAGCGGTTGGCGCCACCGTTTGCGCTGCTGCCTGCGGTCCCCTTGGCAGCGTGATAGGCAGCGTGGGGGGCGAACTCGTCGGTAAGTTGCTGGAAAGTGTCGCTCAAGCGATAGCGGACATTTGGGGCAACTTGTCCACTGACTTCCTCAAAGACTTTGTCCAACAGGTGAAGGGAGAACGCAATCACGACTTGCAGCGGGCGCTGGCAGTGGCGCTGGAACTGGCGCTACAGCGCAAGCGGAACGAATTGCGAGAGCAAAAGGGCGAAAAGCACCCTCTGCGTGGCAAGCGCCTTCCCGACGAGCACGAGCAACTGTTTGACATCTGGCTGAAAAAGTTGCAGCAAGCCCAAAGCGATGAACAGGCACTGAACGAACTGTTCGCAGGGGCGATGTCCCCCGAAGCGACCGTGCAGTTAGCCAGCGGAGAAGGCGACAAGCAAGCGTGGTGGGAGGCTGCCGAAAAGGCGCTGCAAAGGTGGGCGGGCGAAAAGCCCATCCCGAACGACCTGCGCAACTTTCTGCAAGAAAACCTGCTGCCAAACTTCCATGCGGCGTTTGCCGAAGTCCTCAAAAACCCTGACCATCAGCAGGCATGGATTGCCTTCCAACGCTCGCTCTTGACCGAAATGATGGCGTGCCTGTCTTCCCTGCAAGCCCAAGTCACCCAACTCACCGAAGAGCAGCGACGCGGCTTTAACGAATTGCGGCAGCGCTTGGAGAGACTGATGGCCCTACCTGGCTTGTTGGCTCAACTGGCTCAATCCGTCACCCAAGTCTTGTCCGTTGCCCACGAAATCGCAGAGCGTGTGGAGGCAGTTATTCAGCAGACGGCGATTTTGACCAAAATGATGTGCACGCTGGAAGATATGCGCGCCTTAGTAAGTGGGGCGTTCATCAGGGAAGGCGTGGTCATTGAGTTTCCGCGCCGACGGCGCGATGACGCCTTGCTGAAGGAGTTGACCGAAAGCGCACCTTTTGTCGGGCGAGAGCAAGCGATGCAGCGGCTTACTGAGTTCGTGCATTCGGGCGGCTACTTTTTGGTCACCGCCCCTGCGGGCGGCGGCAAGTCCACCTTGATGGCGCACTTTCTCCGTTCCCTTTCGCAAAACTCGGTGCAGGTCTGTTACCACTTCTTCAACACCCAATGGGGCACTGACGACTTTTATGGCGGTCTGGCGTGTCTGGCGGAACAACTCCTGCGGACGCACCGCATTGAAGGCGCAGTGCGGGAAAGCGAACCTACCCAACTGTGCACTATCGTCACGGAAATGCTATCCCTTCCCCATCCCTTTGGTCTGGTGGTGGTTGTGGACGGCTTGGATGAAGTCCGTGACCGCCACGCAGGGGAGTTCACCTTCCCCAAAGGGTTGTTTCCAGAGCCGTTGGGGGAAGGGGTCACTGTCCTTTTCACCGCCCGCGCCTTTGAGGGAGCGGGCACGGCTGCGCAGATAGGCAAGCAGTTGGGCTTAACTTCCGTAACGCATTATCACCTGCCCGACTTGGACACCGCTGCCGTGCGGGAACTGCTGCAGCAAGCGCCTAACAAGCGGTTGAAGGAGAAGGCGAGCGATGAGTCTTTTATCCGTCGCTTATGGGAAAAGACGGGCGGGCTGGCGATTTACCTGCGGCATCTCATAGAACAACTCACCCACGCAACAGAATCGGAGTGGGAAGGGATACTGGACGCGTTACCGCGCGAGTTTGAAGACTTCGTGGCGCAAATCGCCAAAGCCGCGCAAGTCAAGCCAGAGTGGGACGAAGCGCTGTGTGTGCTTGCCTTTGCTAAGGGCTGGCTACCGGACGAAGACCTGATGGAATTGGCAGGGTTGCGCAGACGGGACTTTAACCGCTTGCCCTTTGAGGTGGCGCGCTGGCTCACCGTTCGCCGAAAAAATCATTCCCGTTTCTACACCTACTCGCACTCCGCCATCGCTGAAGGTTACCGCCGTCACGCCTTCAGCCAAAAGGAAGCGCAGGATTATCGCCAGAAACTCCTTGACTACTGCGCCGACTGGCAAAGGCACAAGAGCCCTTACGCCCTGCGGCATTACCCTGAGCACCTTGCTGAAGCAAAACGCTACGACGAACTGTTTGAGTTAGCCCGCAACGAAGAGTTTGCGAAAGCGCAAGGGGAAAAGTTCCCCGAAGAAGAGCCCACCTTGCCCTTGCAGACGAAAGCGTTGGCATTGAAAGCGGCGATAAAGCGGGACGATGGAGTTTTGATGGCGGAGTTTGTCCTTTCCCATGCTCACACGGTTGCTCAGATTCAGCAACAAGAGAACCCGCTGCAAGCCCTGCGGGAAACAGGCAACTTAAAGCGAGCCCTTAATTTGGCTAACCTTTACACTCCCGAAGCGCAAATCTTGTGGCACCTGCTGCTGGCTTGGGAGTTGAAGGATAGAGGGCAGGTGGAGGAAGCGAAAGAGGTGCTCCAAAAACTGAGGGAGCGACTGGAAGAGCAAAAGGGGCTGCGTTTTGAGGGTTGGCGAAAGGATGCGGCAGTGCTCTTTCTCTCCCACCTTGCAGATGTAGCGGGCGAAACAGCGTTAGCGATAGCAGAGCAAGGTTTGGATGCAGAAGGGTTAAGGAAGTTAGCCGAGACACTGGCAGAAGCAGGAAAGTTTGAGCAAGCGAAGAAGATGGAGTTTATCCTTTCCCACGCCCCCATGGTTGCTCAGAAGGAACGGGCAGAAGTGTTGCAGAAAATAGCCAAAGCGCTGACAGAGAAAGGAGACTTCAAACAAGCACTGCAGGTGGCGTGGAGGATTAAGGAGGGGAGGGAACGAGTGAGGTCGTTGCGTAAGATAATCAAAGCATTGTCAAAAGCGGGAGAGATTGCACAGGAATTACAGGTGGCAAGGATGGTTAGAGCGAGAGAGCAAGCGCAGGAATTACGCAGGAAGGCCGAAGATCTGGCAAAAAAGGAAGAATTTGAACAAGCGTTGCAAGTGGCAGAGAGAATTGAGGATGCAGAAGAGCGAGCGGGGGCATTGCAGGAGATAGCCGAAGCGTTGGCGAAAGCGGGGGAGAGGAAGAGAGCACGGGAAGTTTTTGAGCAAGCGATAAAGGTGGCAGAGAGGATTGAGGATGCGAGAGAGCGAGCGGGGGCATTGTTGGCGATAGCCGAAGGGTTGGCGAGAGCGGGAGAGTTTGAGCAAGCGATGAAGGTGGCAGAGAGGATTGAGGATGCATGGGAGCGAGCATGGGCATTGCGGGCGATAGCCGAAGCGTTGGCAAAAGCGGGGGAGATTGAGCAAGCGATGAAGGTGACAGAGGGGATTGGAGATGCGTTTTGGCGAGCCTTAGCATTGCAGGCGATAGCAAAAGCATTGGCAGGAGCGGGAGAGAAGGAGAGAGCAAAGCAGATTTTTAACCAAGCATTGCAGGTGGCAGAAGGAATTGAGGGCGTGTATTGGCGATCGGAGTCACTACGGGCGATAGCCGAAGCATTGGCGGAAGCGGGAGAGAAGGAGAGAGCAAAGCAGATTTTTAACCAAGCATTGCAGGTGGCAGAAGGAATTGAGGGTGGGGAAGAAAGAGCGAGGATGTTGAGGGAGATCGCCGAAGCGTTAGCAAAAGTTGAAGAATTTGAGCAAGCAGTGCAAGTAGCAAAAAGGATTGAGGATTCGTTTTGGCGACCATGGGCAATGCGAGAGATAACCAAAGCATTAGCGGAAAAGAAAAAGTTTGAGGAAGCAAAGCAATTAGCACAGGACATTAGAGATGATTTTTGGCGAGCGTGGGCAGAACGCAAAATAGCCGAGGCGTTGGCAATGGCAGGCGAGTTTGATCAAGCGGTGCAGAGGGCGAAGAGCATTGAGGACGAGGAGGAGCAAGCGAGGGCATTGCGGGAGATAGATGAGGTGTTAGCAAAAGGGAAAGAGTTTGGGCAGGCACTGCAGATGGCGAAGGAGATTACGGATCCGATGGAACAAGCGGAGGCAAATCGTAAGATAGCCGAAGCATTGGCGGAGATAGGGGAGTTTGAGCAAGCGACGCAAGTGGCAGGGGAAATCAGCGATGTAAGGGAGCGGGCGATGGCATTACGGGAGACAGCCTTAATGTTGGCGAAGGCGACAAAGAGTGAGGAGGCAAAGGAGGTTTTTGATCAAGCCTTGAAAGTGGCGGACGGGATTAAGGATGGAGATGAGAGAGCGTGGGCATTGCGAGCGATAGCCGAAGCGTTGGCAAAAGCGGGGCAAGGGGAAAGAGCCGTTGAGGTCGCTGAACGCATCCAAATCGAGCGAAACAAGCACTTACCCGCTATTGCTGCTGCCCTTGTGGAAGCGGGAGACAAGGAGAACTTCAAGCGGTTGTTGCTCCCCTGTGCTTACCACTTGGATGCGGCTTACGAAATGTGCAGGCTGCTGGCAAGGGTGTATCCGCAGCAGGCGATGGCGATTGCCGAAGTGGTGCGGACAGCGTAAGTAGGCATCTTTTGACAAACCGCAATAAAATGGTGCGTTGGGGGGTGCGCCTTTTGGCGCACCACGAAATCGGCGTATTGGCAGATGCACCCTGCGGGGCAACGAAGGAATTTTCGGCGTCTCAGGAGAGACGCCCTCCAGCAGACGAAATCGGCGCATTGGAGATGCGTCATCCAGCGCAACGAAAAATTTTTTCGGCGTCTCGGGAGAGACGCCCTCCAGCAGACCAAACAAATTTGGCGCATCAGGAGATGCGCCCTCCAGAAGAACGACCAGCGGCTTGGCAGGTGACTTGAGCGATGGCGCGCGTGTTGGTCTTGATGGGAGGTGATGCGCCAGAGCGCGAAATTTCCCTGCGGTCAGGAAGAGCCGTTGCCCGCGCCTTAGTCCACAACGGGCACAAGGTTTGGGCAATGGACATCTCCTACCGTTACGACGATGCTTTCCCGCCCGCTATCCCGCCAGACCCAACCTTAGAACCGCCTCTGCTTTGCTCTCCCATCACCCTGCCCCATTGGTTAACGGTGTTGCGCCCTGACGCTGTGTTCCCCATTTTGCACGGTGGCTATGGGGAGGACGGAACCTTGCAAGGGATGTTGGAATTGCTGCGCGTGCCCTACGCCTCCCCACCTCCCGTCGCTTGCCAGTTGGCAATGAACAAGGTGCACTTTAAGCGTTTGCTAATCGCAGAAGGGATTCCAACTCCAGAACATTGCGTGGTGACCAAGACAGGGTTTGAATGCGACCCCGAAGCCGTTTTGGATGAAGTGGAGCAACGGCTGGGTTATCCTTGCGTTGTCAAGCCCTCTTCGCAAGGCTCCACCATTGGCGCCAGCGTGGTCAATTCCCCTGACCGACAGGCATTGCGGGAGGCGTTGGTGGAAGCCTTCCGATACGACCCTGAAGCGTTGGTGGAGCGAAAAATCGTGGGCAAAGAAGTCACCGTTGCGGTGCTGGGTGGTGGCGAAAAAGCACAAGCGTTGCCCGTGATAGAGATTGTGCCCAAAACGGGCTTTTTTGACTTCACGACGAAATACACGCCGGGCATGGCAGAACATCGCATCCCTCCAGACCTACCTGAGCCTGTCCAGCAGCGAGCGCAAGAACTGGGCGTGCGGGTGCACAATTTGTTGGGATGCCGAGCAGTGACCCGAACGGATATGATGGTGGATGCCGACGGAAACATCTTTGTGCTGGAATTGAACGCCATCCCCGGGATGACGGAAGTTTCGCTGGTGCCGGAAGCGGCTCGCCATGCAGGGCTCAGTTTTGAAGCGCTGATGGAACGGCTACTACAAGAGGCGCTGGAAACACCGTTGCGGAGTTGGTGAGAAACATGCGGGGGCGAAAGCGCAAAAGATGGTGGAGCGCATTGACAAGTGTTGGCGTGGTGGTGCTCTTGACAAAAGGGCTTGCTGTCCGCCATGTCCTTTGGGAGGGCGACGCGCCCATTAGTTTTGGAACGATGGCGCGAGTGAACCAACACCTCAAAGGGCGTCCCATTTGGTTGTGCACAAAACGGCAAATCCACCGATGGTTGGCAAACGAGATGGTAGGAGAAGTGCGGGTGCGTTGGCGCTTGCCCCATACAGTAGTCATTACCGCCACTGCCCCAACGCTGGTGGGAATGTTGCCGAACGGCTCATGGGGTATTCTCGCCGACGAGAAAGGGCGATTGTGGCGGAAGGTGCCTTTGTATGCCACTCGCCTACCCTTTTTGCTGTTGCCCTCATCCCTTGCTCCCGACCGAGTCTTACCCATTGTCAAGCGGACTTTGCAGGTATGCGCGCAGGAGCAGGTAACGGTGCGAGCCGTCTGGATCACCCCCTATGGAGAAGTTGCTGTTTACCTTCCCCAAAGCGGTTGGTGGCAGTTGGGCAACAGCGTCGCCTTGCCATTGAAAGTGCGGTTGGGAAAAGCCTTGCAGCAACATCGGCTTTCCCCGCCAGATTCGGTGATAGACTTGAGTTTGATGCGAGTGATTGCCCTGCGGTCGCAGGGAGAGCAGGGCGAAAGGAGAAGGTGAGAGCGCAATGAACCTGTCACCGCAGCGGGAACAGCGTATCGCCATTGTCATCGTGGGGTTGACTTTGGGGTTGCTCATCGGTTTTCAAGTGCGGACTTTGGGTTACCAATACGCCTCAGTAGGTTCTACCCGCACCACCGTGCTGATGGAGCGCCTACTGCGGGCGCAAGAGGAAATTAGCCGACTGCGGACAGAAGTGGATAAGTTGCGGCAGCAGTTGCGAGAGTATGAGCAAGCCATGGCGGAAGGGCGCGTGGCAACTGAACGGTTGACAGCCGAATTGAACCGCTTGCGCATTTTGGCAGGATTGACGAAAGTGCGAGGACCAGGCATCATTGTCTGGCTTACCGATGCCCCTGCCTCTAAAACGACCGAGGATCCCTCATGGGGTATTGTTCACGACACGGATTTGGTCATGTTAGTGAACGAGTTGCGCAATGCGGGAGCGGAAGCCATCGCCATCAACAATCAACGCATCGTGGCGACAACGGCTATCCGGTGCGTCGGCAACCTCATCACGGTCAACGGCATGACGATCAGCCCACCTTACGAAATTGCAGCGATTGGTGATCCTGACCGACTGGAGAAGGCACTGACGATGCCTAAGGGCATTGTGGATGAATTGCGGGGTTTGGGCATTCCCGTCCGCATCTCTCGCAGTTCTGACATCATCGTCCCATCGCTCAGTGTGACGCCTCGCATAGAATTGGCACGCCCATTAGAACCATAGAAGAGGCACGGCATGCCGTGCCCTTGCTGAGGGAGGAGCCAACATGTGGTTGGGTCTCGTCGCATTAGCCATTGGGTTACTTTTGGGGTTGTGGCTGCCATCGGTGGCGGTTTTGCCTGTCACTTTCCAGCAGCAACTCCCCAACTACTTGGGGTTAGCCTTGCTGGCAGCCGTTGACGCTACCTTGGGGGCGTGGCGGGCAAGTTTGGAAGGCGTTTACGACACAGGGGTGTTCCTCTCAGGCTTGTTCGTCAACATGGTGGCTGCCGCCTCATTGGCGTATGTGGGCGACTTGTTGGGCATCAACTTAGCGTTAGCAGCGGTGGTCGCTTTTGGCACCCGCATCTTCAACAACTTAGCCTTCATCCGTCGCATCCTCTTGCAGCGCTGGCGGCAACGCGTATCTCGGGTGGGGTGAAAGGGAAGTGTATCGGGTAGCAGCACCAACGCTCGTCGGCTTAGATGTGGGCACAACAAAAGTATGCACTTTGATCGCTCGCCTGCTCCCAGAAGGTTGGGATGTGGTTAGTTTCGCCTCCGTCCCTTCACGGGGTGTTCAGCGGGCGACCATCGTGGACATGAACGAAGCCACCGCTGCCATCGCTCAGAGCATAGAACGCGCCGAACAGTCAGCAGGTATGGAAGTGCACTCGGTATGGGTTGGCATCACAGGGCACCACATCCGTGCTTACCCAGTGGAAGTGAGCCTAAGTTTGACCGACAGCGAGGGGCAAATCTCTCAAGAGCATTTAGCCGCCTTGACAGAAAAGGCGAAGGGAGCGCGCTCTATCCCTGAAGACCATGTTGTTTTGCACACCCTTCCCCACCAATTTACCATTGACGGGCTTGGCGGCATCCGCCGACCTTTAGGGTTGGCAGCCCGCGAAGTGAAAATGCAAGCATTAGTGGTCACGGCAACGGCTTCCTTCGTCCGCAACTTAGTAACTTGCGTTCGGCAAGCCGGCGTGGAGGTAGAAGGGATGGTGCTTGAGCCGCTGGCAGCAGGGTTGTCGGTGTTGACAGAAAGTGAGCGAGAGTTGGGCACAGCGTTATTGGATGTCGGCGGTGGCACAACGGATGTGGCAGTTTTTCTGGATGGCACTTTGGTAGACACTTTTGCCCTACCTGTCGGGGGTAACCATGTCACCCGCGATTTAGCCATTGGGCTGCGCACCCCTTTGGAAGAAGCAGAGCGCCTCAAAATCAACTATGGCTGCGCCTTGCCCCAAAAAGTGGGATCCGAGGAAACGGTGGAAGTCTTGGAGTTGGGGCGAGGAAAAACTCGCCCTGTCCCCCGACGGGCGTTGGCAGAAATCATTGAGCCGCGCATGCGAGAATTATTTGAGTTGGCAGCGGAACGACTGAATCGCCATGGATGGATGCCTCTGTTGGCAGGCGGCATAGTGCTGACGGGCGGAGGTGCTTTGTTGGATAGTGTGGCGGAGTTGGCAGGGCAAGTTTTTGGCTTGCCCGTTCGGATTGGAGAACCCCACTTGCCCTTGGGGGTATCTCAAGATTTGCGCAGTCCCGTTTACGCTACCGTAGTCGGTTTGGTCTTGCATGGAATGCAACATCATCGGGCGCTCGCTGAAGAAACTGCCTCGTGGTGGCAGCGATTAACGCGCCTTTGGCAACGCCTTCGTCGCTGGTGGCCTTGGTGAAGTGAGATGCTTTGGTGAAGGAGGGGGAGAAGCGATGGGACAAAGTGTGCGATTCGCTGTGGTGCCGGCTGGTGGGTTAGGCTCCCGCCTTCTCCCCTTGACGAAAGCCCAACCGAAGGAAATGCTCCCCTTGGGGCGAAAGCCAGTGCTTCACTATGTCGTGGAAGAATTAGCCGCCGCCGGTGTGCGACATATCCTTCTCATCACGGGGCGGCGGAAGCGAAGCGTGGAAGATTACTTTGATGAAGATGGCGATTTGCGCCACTTGCATCCCGATAAGGTTCCGACAGCAGAGCAATTAGGTGTCACGATTGCCTATTTGCGGCAACCTCGTCCACTGGGCAGCGGTCATGCCATCCGCATAGCAAAACCCATCACGGGAGACGAACCCTTCCTCGTCGCTTACGGCGATTGCGTCATCTGGGAGCAACCGCAAGGAGGATTGGTGCGCCAAATGGTCGGTCTCTACGAGCAATTTTCTCCCGCTGCTATCATCGCTGTCCAACGCATCCCCAAATCGGCGGTCAGCAAGTATGGAGTTGTCGCCGTTGATCGTTGGCGAGGGAATATGGCGCAGGTCAAGGGTATCGTGGAGAAGCCACGACCAGAGGAAGCACCCAGTTGCTATGCTGTTGCTGCTCGCTACCTCTTCACCTCTCGCGTCTACGACGCCTTAGACACCGTTCGCCCCAGTAGTGGAGAATGGCAATTGACCAACGCGATTCAACGCCTGATAGAATGGGGCGAGCCTGTGCTTTGCGTGCGCTTGTGGAACCAAAAGCGCTTTGATGTGGGTGATTTAGCCAGTTATTGCGAAGCCTTCCTTCACTTCGCTCTCGCCGACCCCGAAGTGAGGGCAAAACTTCGCCATGCCCTACGCCGCTGGCTAACCAGGAAGAGCAAGCAACTTTTCACACACTGAAGGGTTCGTCTCCTGACGCACCGTTCATCGGCGCCTAAGGAGAGGCGCCCTCCAGCAAACCGAAAACGGCGTTTCTAAAGCAACTGTGAAGCGGAGGTGTTGGCAGTGGCTGTGCGTGTTGGGATTGTCGGTTACGGTTACGCAGGGCGCGTGTTTCATGCACCGCTAATCGCTCAAGCAGCGGGCTTAGAACTTTATGCGGTAGCATCTCGGGACGAGGGGCGCCGGATGCAGGCGCAAAGGGATTGGGGCGTTACAGTTTACGCTTCCCCTGAAGAACTGTTCGCCGACCCCAAAGTGGATTTGGTCGTCATCGCCACGCCTCACGACACCCACCACCCTCTGACGAAAGCAGCCCTGCAAGCGGGCAAGCATGTGGTCGTGGACAAGCCCTTCACTTTGACGGTGGCGGAAGCGGATGACTTGATAGCGGAAGCGAAAAAGCAAAACCGCTTGCTAAGCGTTTTCCACAACCGCCGATGGGACTGGGACTTCTTGACAGTTCAGAAGGTGTGGAAAAGCGGATGGTTAGGCGAGGTGTGGTTGGCGGAGTTGAATGTGGGACGCTACGGTCCGACAGGGCGCTGGCGCGCCGAGCGGCAGCAGATGGGTTCGCTGCTGCACGACTGGGGCGTGCACTTGGTTGACCAAGCCTTGCTGCTGATGGGGCGACCCAAACAGGTGATAGCCTGGCGCCACTTCCGTGTCTGGCAACTCAGCGTGGAGAGTTTCTTCCGCACCGTTTTTGACTACGGCGATGGACGCACCGTCACCATTGAAGTCAATAACTTGCGCAAGGCGGAACGCCCCCGTTGGTATGTGCTGGGCGACAAAGGTGGGCTCATCAAGTATGGTCTGGACCCACAGGAAGACGCTCTCCGTCAAGGCGACATCACAAAGGCACGGGAAGCACCCGAACACCGCGCCCGCGTTTGGACAGAACTGGACGGTCACACCGCTGAGATGGTATTGGACAGCGTTCGCGGGGATTGGCGCGAGTTCTATCGCAACATCGCTGCCGTCCTGAACAACGGTGCCGAATTGGCAGTGAGGCCAGAAGAAGCCCGCGAGGTCATCCGCATGGTGGAGTTGTCCCTTCAGTCCGCCGAAACGGGCACGCCCGTCCCTGTGTGAGTTTCTTGGTTCAACGGGAAACGCCCCTATGCCAAATGCACCTAACAGTCTTTGAGGCAAACGCGCCTCGCTTATCGGGTTGGCTCAAGAGCAACGGACTGTGGCGAACGCAAGGTGGACGGTTGCTTCAGTCGTTGGCGGTATTGCAAGTAAAGCCGCGTGTGGCGAGTCTCCAACGGCACCGGTTTGCCCGCAATGAACAGGTAGTGCAAGTTCGTCACTACTTCCAACGGGTCGCCGTCAGTGACAATGATGTTTGCCCGCTTGCCCGGCTCAAGGCTACCCACCTCTTTGTCAATGCCCAAGATTTCCGCTGCGTTGATGGTGAGGGCTTTCAGGGCTTCCTCTTGCGGCAAGCCGAAGGCACAAGTAATCCCCGCTTGGTAGGGCAAATCGCGAGCGGTAGCCGCACTGGCGGATTGGAAAGCAATTTTGACGCCGGCTCGGTGCAACACAGCAGCGTTCGCCCAAGGGGCGTCGTAAGGGTCGTAGTCGTTGCTGGGCAGCGTCCACAGGGAGCCAAGCACAACAGGCACTTTCTTTTGCGCCAACAAATCTGCCACCTTCCACGCATCCCGCCCACCAGCAATCACGGCTCTCAGACCAAATTGATCTGCCAATTGCAACGCCGTGCGAATCCCACGCACCGAGTTAGTGTGGAAGAAGACGGGCAACTTGCCCGTCACATAAGGGCGCATCGCTTCCAAGCGTGGGTCAAACAAATTGGCGCTCCCCTTCTCTTTCGCTTCGGCGTAGCGTTTTGCTCGCTCCAAGAAAGAGCGAAGGCGTTGCAACCGTCCCCCACCTTCCTCCACCAGTTGCCGCAACTGTTCGGGGTCCAACATCGTTCGGACAAAAGCAGGGAGAGCGCCAACGCCTTCTGGCACATTGATGTGCAGAGCAGCAGGGTTCTTGACCGCCATTTCGTCAGGCGTCCACCCTGCTAAGTTAATGATTGCGCTTTGCCCAGAAATGACGCCTCCTGTTGGACGCACAAGCGCTGTGGTGATGCCGACAAAGCGCGTGATGGGAATGTGTTCACTGGCAGGGTTAATTGCCACGAAGGCTTGCAAGTCTGGTTGAAACTCGCCGCTCTCGCTGGTGTCCACTGTCGCCCGCACCGAACTGATTTCTGTCAAGCCCAAAACGGAGCCAGCGTCAATCAAACCAGGGTAAACATGCAAGCCTTTTGCATCAACGACAACGGCGTCTTTTGGGATGGGAAGGTCTTTGCCGACGGCTTTGATGACGCCGTCTTCAATCAGCACGATGCCGTCTTCAACGGATGGTTGGGTAACGGGATGAACCGTCGCACCGACGATAGCATAGCGACGCGCCGGTGGCGGTGTGGGGAGCGAACAGTGATCCATGCGGCAAACGGACAATTCTCGTTTTGCGGTGGCTGTTTTGTCCACGCCGAAAGCGTCCCGTCGCATGAAGAACACTTCGCCGTCCACCAGAGTCAGCACACACTTTGAGTAAACGCTGAAAGGATGCCCGTCCCAAACGGCGATATCAGCATCCTTGCCCACTTCCAACGAACCCATTCGGTGCGCCACGCCCATTTGCATGGCGGGGTAAAGGGTAATAAGCCGCAGCGCTTCGTCAACGGTCAAGCCGCCATACTTGATGCACTTAGCGGCCTCCAGATTCATCCGTCGCATTCGTTCCGCGCTATCCGAGTTGAGGGAAACGATAACGCCTCCTTTCAGGCACAAAGCAGCGTTATAAGGGATGGCGTCGTAGGCTTCCACCTTGTAAGCCCAATAGTCGGCGAAAGTGGAGACGCCCACCCCGGCAGCAGCCAACTCGGGCACAATTTTGTAGGCTTCCAAGCCGTGCTCAAAGGCGACCAACTGAAGGCCGTATTCTTTCGCCAGTCGCAGCATCATGAGCATCTCATCAGCGCGATAAGCGTGGCAACGAATCCAGATGTTCCCACGCAGCACATCGGCTAACGCTTCTAACCGCAAGTCGCGGCGCGGGGGAACGGCGTGGGGGTTGCGCTCGCGCTCTTGATGGTAGCGTTCCCACGCTTGGAGGTAGCGCTTGGCTTCCTCAAAAGCGCGCCGAATCACCGCCTCCACGCCCAAGCGAGTTGTAGGGAAGCGAACAGTGTCGCTGGTGACATTCGCCCGCTTGGGGTTTTCCCCCAACGCGAACTTAATGATGCGGGGGGCGTCGGCAATGAGGAACTCTTCCACCGGTCGCCGCCACTTCATCTTCACAGGGGCACATTGCCCACCAATGGCGTTAGCGCTCCCGTGCAGAATCAGCGCTGCCGTCACTCCACCCGCTAAAGCGCGATAGATGGACAAACTGTTGGGGTTAAGCACATCGTGGATGCGGACCTCAGCAGTGATGCTATCCGTTCCTTCGTTCGTGGCATCGGAGGCAATGTGGGAGTGGGCGTCAATGATGCCGGGCGTCACAAACTTGCCCGTCACATCAATGACCGTGATGCCTTCAGGAGGCACTATGTCCTTGCCGATAGCAGCGATTTTGCCGTTGCGGATGAGAATGTGTGCGCCCTCCAAAACGCGCCCTGTGGCGGTCAGCACCGTGCCTCCTTTGAGGAAGCAATTGCCACCTGTTTGAATAGGCGGTTTTCGGTGTTCATGCAGTTCCACGATGGTGACTTGTTGAGCGATAAGGGTGGCAGTGAGCAACAAAAGAGCAAGCCCTATCCCGTGCCAACGCATCACCACGCACCTCCTTCGTCTTCGTCAATGCAACTGTCGTCTTCAGGTGGCAACTCCATCGGCGGGCGCAAGGGGATTGTTGGTGCGCGTTGTTCCGATGGAGCGGGAGGGGAAGGGCGCACCCGCTCCCGTTCGGGCTCAAACTTTTGCCCATCAATGAACAAAAACCGCACCCGCGCTTTCTCGTCATCAAATTCGCCCGTCATCACGACCAAGTTCGCTGCTTTGCCCCGTTCAATCGTTCCCATGTGCTGGTGAACGCCAAAGAGTTTGGCAGGATTGATAGTTAAGGCTTGCAACGCCGCTTCTTTGGGCAACCCTGCGCGGATAGCGCGGCGAAGGTTCTGCCAAAACTCGCTTAGGTTGCGATTGCCTCGCGTGGTGAAAGCGAATAACACGCCGGCTTGGTGAAGTTTAGCGGCATTGGCGACTCGCTCCTCCCACCGGCGCCGTTGCTCTTTGCGAACCTCCTCAGGCACCTCCTGCTCTTCGGCACGCTCTTCTGGCTCTGGCGTTTCCTCGGCGCGGGGTTCCAAAGTTTGCGAAGGCGGGGAAGGTTCAGAACGGCGCGCCGATAGAGGGCGCGGTTCAGGACCGAACGCGACGCCGACGATGACGGGGATTTGTCGCTTCGCCAACTCGTCTGCTACCTTCCACGCTTCCCGACCGCCGCTGATGATGAGCCGCAACCCAAATTCGTCAGCGAACCGAATTGCCCGCCGAATTTCCAACTCTGTGTCTGCATCAAAGACAACGGGCATGGTTCCTGCTAACACAGGTTGCAGCGCCTGCAAAGTATCATCAGCAGGCGGGCGCTTCCCGCGCCCATTCTCAAAAGCGGCTTGCAACAACTGGAAATGTTGGGCATCCAATAAGGTCTGCCGCAGGTGTGCGAAGATGCCCATCAGGCTGCTGGGGTAACCGCGAATCGTGCGGGGCGTTTGGAAAGCGAAATGCATCGCCACGACAGGCTTGACAACGCATTCTCGCTTGGGCGCTCCGCTCAAGTTGACTAAAGCGCTCACACCGTTGATAGCGCCCCCTGAAGGTGCGAACAGGGCTGTCGTAAATCCCGCTTGCCGATAGGGCACCAACACTGCATCGGTCAACGCTAAGCAGTCCACCGCCCGCAACTCCGAGCGGACGCCTTTGCGGTTTGCGGGGCGCATGAAGGGAGGAGCATCGGCAGCGGTGTCAGGAGGGGTGTCCTGCTCTGGGCGCCACTCAGGTAACTGCAATCCGCTAGTAGTGTGCGCGTCAATGAAGCCAGGATAAACGACCAATCCGTCGCCTTTGATCACTTCAGCGTCGGGCGGGATGGAAACATCGCTGCCCACCTGCTCAATCAAGCCATCGCGGATGAGGATGGTGGCTTTTTCTAACACTCGCCCGTCGCCCACGAGAACGCGGGCATTGACGATGGCATAAGCGGAGGGGAAGGGAGAAGGTTGGGGTTGGCTGACAGCCGCTAACGCCGCTAAGCCCGCCAATATCACCAGCACCTTACCCATCCTTCCACACATCAGCATCGCCTCCTTCCTCAAGCGCTCGGCTTAACAGCGCGTTCGGGAAAATTTTGTCACGCTTGGGGAAGCGACTCACGCGCCTTTGGACTTTTCCAGCAGCCATCGTCCATGAAAGCGCTACCCCAACGGCGCAAAGTTTGGATGACCAACGCAAGCAGTGGTTCATCCTTTGCTGCTTCGCCGAGTTTGAATTACTGCGTCCACAGCGTTGCGTGCTAAAGTTAGCGAACGCTGAAGCAGCGACAACGCACAAGGAGGAGGCACAAGTGACCAAAGTGGGTGTTGTTTGGTGCCTAACAGTGGTGCTGGTGCTCACGGGATGGGGATGGTTGACAGCAAGCGCATTGCCAACAGTAACGAAAGTGGAGCC
>FWWM01002373.1_pt1 | contig 51335 bp, 41 predicted proteins | sample 2228351 | NCBI WGS metagenome assembly FWWM01 (sample SAMEA103939774, study PRJEB20133) | metagenome | reverse complement strand
AACTGACATTGTTGGAATTGAAAGACGTGGTTCCATTAGCCCGGGCGATCAATATGGGGATTCAGAGGTCTTCTGGTGCATATTTTCTGCTTTTGAACCCGGATGTGGTCCTCGAGCCGGATGCAGTCGCCTATCTCTATCTCACGGCAGTCGAAAGACCTGATTCTGCAGCAGTGGCAGCTAAATTGCGGTTAATGCATTTACCGCGCTTCTTGAACGGAGTGGGAAATTCCATTGGGGGATCAGGTTGGGGCACAGACAGTGGTTTGGGCTATCTCGACCTTGGTCAATTTGATCGCTTCGACAAACTTCCATCGGCATGCTTTGCAGCGACATTAATTCCCAGAAGCGCTTGGGAATTTGTAGGTAAGATTGACGAAAAATATCCGATGTATTACGAGGATATCGATTGGTGTTATCGGGCACGGGCAATGGGGCGATCGATTTACCTGGCCCCGCAAGCAGTCGTGTATCATGCCTTCAGCGGTCATCAGGCGGAATCAGGCGGCCGGGGTGGGCTTTCTCCCAGGAAACGGGGACATGTGGTTTACGGCCGGGTGCGCTTTACCCTGAAGATGCTTCGCTCTGGTTACTTGCTGCGATTCCTCCTCGGCTATCTCATCGAAGATTTTATTCATATATTGGTTGCATTGATCAGTATTCGATGGAAGACCTTGAATGCCTATCTATCAGGCTGGAGGGACGTGGTGACCGATATACGGAACATCCTTCAAGAAAGGAGAGCGATCCAAACGCAGAGAAATATTGACGATCGCAGCCTGTTCGCATTACAGAAGAAAATCCCCATGCCGTTAATTTGGCATGGAATGCCGGAGTTGACACTCGATGTTATACTACATTATTACTTACCCTGGTTTTCAACCGCACAGACAAAGCCATTACCAGAGCTGCGAGGAGATCTTTTGGAAGATGTTGCGAATCCAGTCAAAGGGATCAGCAGTGTGATGAAACGCTACCGGGCGCTTATGAGGCACGAAGGATGGAAAGGGTTCGTGCACAGAACTCTGCGTCAGCTTCAATGGAAACTGAGACAATTGTGATCCTGAGGGACCGATCGAGATGCGCATAGGGATAGACGCGACCGCCCTGCCCCCGCAGCCTGTGGGGGCAGGCAATTACATCATCCAACTTGTCCGAGCTCTGTCAGCACTTGAGCCTAAGGATGAATATGTGATCTTTGCCCAGAAAAGGGGAAGAGCACTCATTGATCTGCCTACGTCCAGACGCTTTCACTGGCAAGTGGTGGAGGATATGACGCCAGCCATCCGGTTGATGTGGGAACAGATGGTTTTGCCGCGCCTCTCTAGACAGGCAAAAATCGATGTGCTGCATTCCCTGCACTACACCAGACCTCTCTGGCTGGGTTGTGCGTCAGTCGTCACTTTTCATGATATGACCTTTTTCTTATACCCACATTTGCACACTCGTTCGAAGCGCATCTTCTTCCCCTTAGCTACCCGCATCAGCGCCCGGAAGGCAAAGGCGATCATTGCCGATTCCGAAAACACCCGCCAGGACATCATCCGCCTGCTTGGCGTGCCAGAAGATAAGGTTTTCAAAGTCCTTTTGGGTGTCGATCCTTCATTTCGCCCAATTAAAGACTCTGCACTGAAAAAACGCATCGGTGAACATTATCACCTGCCGGATAAATTTATCCTTTATCTGGGCATGGTCGAACCGAGAAAAAATTTACCTTTGTTAGTCAGAGCGTACAAAGCACTGGTTGAGCGAGGTTCTGAGCACCATCTGGTTGTGGCGGGTCGATTCGGATGGATGTACGAGGATATCCTCCGCCTGGTGGAGCAGTTCGGATTAAAAGATCGGGTGCATTTCACCGGTTATATCGCTCAGAGCGATCTGCCGGTCATCTATAACCTGGCCAGGGTTTTTGTTTATCCGACCTTATACGAAGGGTTTGGTCTGCCTCCGCTGGAGGCGATGGCGTGTGGTGTGCCGGTGATAACCACAAACGTTGCTTCGCTTCCGGAGATCGTTGACGATGCGGGAATCCTGATCGAGCCAGATGACCAGGAGGCACTTGTGAATGCACTGGAACGCGTATTGAATGATAGAGAGATCGGCGCTGAATTAGCCACAAAAGGACCGGTGCGCGCAGCTGAATTTACCTGGGAGCGAACAGCCCGGCAGACATTGAAAGTCTATCAACACGTCATAAGTTAACCTTGAACACTCTTGATGTCTCTATCTGTATCGTGACTTATCGGGCGCGAGAATGGCTGCGCGGCTGTTTGAACTCGATTTTCAAACAGACCCATAAATCTTCGTTCGAAATCATCGTGGTCGACAATGGGTCTCGAGACGGGGTCGAGGAGATGCTGACCCGAGATTTTCCGATGGTCAGGTTCATTGTAAATCCCGCCAACCTGGGATACACAAAACCTATGAATCAGGCTCTGCAAGCTGGCCTTGGTCGATTTCTCATGCAGCTGAACCCAGACACAGAAGTTTTGCCAGGAGCTCTGGACACTCTGATCGATTTCATGGAGAAGAACCCGGAAGCTGGCATTTGTGGACCAAAGGTGCTCAACCGGGATGGGACTTTACAGTTGCAGTGCCGGCGGGGTGAACCCAGACCTCTGGCCGTGCTGAGTTATTTCACTGGACTCTCCCGCTTATACCCTCGCAGTCATCTGTTTGGGGGCTATCTGCTCAATTATTTGAGCGAAGACGAAGTTCATGAGGTGCCTGGTATATCTGGCTCCTGCATGCTCATCCGAAGAGAGGTGATCGATCAAATAGGTTATCTGGATGAACTTTTTTTCGCGTATCAGGAAGATACAGACTACTGTCTGCGCGCCCGAAAAGCAGGGTGGAAGGTATATTACGTGCCCAAAGCTGTAATCATTCACTATGGTGGACAAGGCGGGTCACGGGTAGAACCGTTTCGAGCTATCATCGCCTGGCACAAATCATACTGGCAGCTCTATAGAAAGCATTTCGCTGGAGAATATTTCTTTCTGTTTAACTGGTTGTTCTACGGGTTGATGGTCCTCAAGCTGGTAGTGACATTAATAACAAACCTTTTTAGGAAGGAGAAATATGTCGGCCCTCGCCGTGGTTGAAGCGTACGCTTCATGTTGAGGTCACTACCATGTCAATTCCAGCCTCTTCTGTTTCCTTTATTTTCGAATCTGTCCTGGTTGGGACGGTACTAGCAGTTTTCCTTGCAGTGGTCGCTATCCCGATTGCCCGGAGATTAAATCTGGTGGATATCCCGAACAGCATGCCGCATAAACATCACCTGGTGCCCACGCCCTTAGCCGGCGGTTTGGCACTTTTTGTCGCTTTGCTGATCGCCAGCTGGCTATATGGTGCCTTCCTTGATTTAGAGATATGGGTCACATTTCTAGCGGTCTTGCCGGTCTTTGCCTTTGGGCTTTGGGATGACTTCAAAGGGATCTCACCCCTCCTGAAGATCATCGGTCAGAGTCTGGGAGTGTTTATCTTGATTTCACAAGGGATATCTGTCAGGGTACTGGAATCGCCAGAGTTCTTTTTTGGGGGAGATGGTCAAATTAACATTTACTTCGATTGGATCCTGACTTACTTATGGGTGGTGGGTATCACAAATGCATATAACTTCGTTGACAGCATGGATGGCTTAGCGGTTGGATTGGGTGGTATGGCGACGGCATTCTTTACATTGGTTACCATCGATGCAGGTCAATTGGAATTATCTCGCCTGAGTGCCTTGCTCCTTGGCATCTGCATTGGATTATTTTTCTTTAATTCCCCACCAGCGCGGTTGTTTTTAGGGGATTCGGGCGCCCAAACTTTGGGTTTCATTCTGGCAGTCTTGGGGGTTGCCTATCGTCCCCTGGGTGCAAATCAATCGTCTTCATGGGTTGTACCGATCATGTTGCTGGGGGTGCCGATCTTTGATATGGTTCTGGTCGTGCTTTCGCGGCTGCGACGGCGTAAACCAGTATTTCGCTCTGCACTCGATCACACCTATCATCGACTGGTGTCTATGGGGTGGAATTCGAACCGGGCTGTGTTGCTCATGCAGGTTGTTTCCCTTCTCCTTGGATGTCTGGCTTTTCTGGTATTAACGAAACCTCCTATTGTTGCTAATATGATCTTTGGTCTTGTGCTTCTGATTGGGGCAGGTGCACTCTTTTACCTAGAACGAGAAGCCGGATCAGGCTGAAATGAGCCAAGAAATGGACGGTGCATGGGTGTTACGCGATGCGATTTTCCTGGCGCTGCATCGCTGGTACTTGATCTTCTTATTCGTTCTTGTTGGTGGTGGGGTGGCGTTGGGTGTCTCTTATCTTTTTCCAACCGAGTATCGTGCTTCGGTGGAATTGGCGGTTGAGCTGAATCCTTACCGCGCTCTGGAAGATCGGTATGTGGCGTCTTTTGCCAGCTTCGAATTCCGCAATGTTGACGATTACAAGCACTGGCAAATGTCCCAGCTCAATCTTTTGGTTTATTCCGATGAATTCCTGCAAGCAACGCTAGATTCCCTTCAGTCCAGAGATCCCTATTGGAATTCGATCCATGTGACAGATTTGAGAAAAAAGGTTAAAGCGCAATGGCGTAATGCAGGCTTATGGTCATTATCCGTGCAGGCTCCTTCCCCTCAACTTGCCAGGGATGCGGTTTCTTCATGGAAAGAAGTGATCCTGGAAAAGACTGACGAGGCTATCAAAAATTCACAGCGCTTGTACCATTTAGAACTGGAATTGCGGGCGTTGAATGTGTTGAAGTTCGACCTTCAAAACCGACAAGCCATTTTGATTGAAGTGAAGAATGCCCTTGCGGCGATTCGATCGGAGTTATCTCAGTTACCTCCTGGAGATCCGATAAGCCTGCGCGAGAGATGGCGGCTGGCAGATGTGGCTGCGCAGGCCGCCGACTTCGACCCTGTTTGGGAAAAGACGCTGGAGGAACTTCCTGGACAGAATAGCAAGATCGAGGATTATTTGAAATGGATAGAACGGGTGATAGCCCTTCTCGAAGATGAAATCAATTTTCTGGATGGGGAGTATCAGAATCTCTCCGCTCAACTTAAGGAGGTAGATACAAGCTGGACCAGGATGCTCGGAGCTGCCAGAGGTCTTTCAGCAACATTGAGCATCGATACACTCAGCAGAGATACTCTCCGAGTCAGACCTGTCCGATCGGAGGCAACGTTGCTGGTCGTGGGCGGGCTCTCGGGTTTTCTTCTGTGGGCCTTGTTTATAACTTATCAAATCTCACGTAGGGTGGATAACGGACCGATATGGTCTTGATCGCTAAAATCGAAAGAGCAAAAAAACTGGTTATCAGGATAGCCTGGGTGGCGTTCTTGATCAGCCTGCCGATCACGAGTTTCCCCTTCTTCCCAGGCGGGTTGGGTGGGAGTACGCTGGTTCGGCCGCTCTCGATATACCCGCTGCTGATCTTACTTGCGCTCGTCATCCTGCCGAAAATATTCTCCAAACCTCTTCCCCGAACGATCCTTTCACTCATCCCTTTTTTAATCATCGCCAGCCTGAGCACTTTGTTTGCAATTGTAAGTGGTATAGAACCTTTGCAGGGAGTCTCACTTCTGGAACGCATGGTGCGAGCCCTGGCTACACTGGGGATCGGGGTAGCCATCTATCTGACCGTTTCGGTCGGACCCGAGAACCCGGAGGATCTTAAAGACGCATTACGGTGGATTTACGTCGGATTTTTGATCGCCCTTGCCTGGGGGTCGTTGCAGGCGATTTATGTCGTGCACTTCTCATCGTCCTGGTTCACATTTCTGAGCCAGATCCAGCGCTTTATCTCTACGAGAAGGCTGTTCACAAACCGTATCTCCGGAATGACCTTTGAGCCGAATTGGTTCGCTGATCAAATCAGTTTCCTATTGTTGCCCTGGTTATTGGCTGCCGTGTTAAACGGAACGACTGTATTTACATGGAGATATCGTTGGATTACAGTGGAGATGGTGCTCCTTCTCTGGGCTTTGATCCTTTTGCCTTTCACTTATTCGAGGGCTGGTCTGGCTGTGATGCTTGTCCTGATCGTTGTTGCGATCGTTTTTCTGAGACAAAAACCAGCCGAGGCGGGAGTTTCGAGATCCCGAGTTAAACCTCTCCCTCTGAAGAGGGTCGTCGAGGCGCTCGCCCTGGTGGGCTTACTGTCCGGTCTTGTCTATCTGGCAGGAACACGCAATGAATTCTTCGCCAGGGTCTGGGATTATTGGAAGCGCAGGCCGGCACAAGAATCAATTATTAGTACGCTTTCCGGTTATTTCGAATATCTCGGTTTCGGCGCCAGATTTTCATATTGGCAGGCGGCATACAATATTTACGAGAAACATCCTGTTATGGGTGTTGGTCTGGGCAATTATGTCTTCTATTTCGATGAAGCTCTGCCCGATCGTCCGATGGCTCTCTACCCGGAAGTTCTCAGACTTGTTGTCCCGGAAGTGGGCAGGGATCGTTTGATCACCTCTAAAAACCTTTACCTGCGTCTGCTCTCCGAGACTGGAATTACTGGACTGGCAGCGTTTTTGGCTTTTGTGATGGGGATCGCTGGCTGTGTCCTTTACCTCTGGCTTTCTACGGATCACGAAGCCAGGTTCTGGGGGAAAGCGGGCATTTTGGGATTGATTGCGTTCGGTCTGATCGCCTTATCATTCGACTCATTTGCTTTGCCCAATATGTGGGTCTTGTTTGGATTGATCACGTCCGCTGCGCGCCTGGAAAAGTCTCGGATATTGGATGGATGATGACAGATGGTGGAACAAAATACTCTATTGCGATGAAAAGGGTACGATCGCATTGGCTCATTTGCGCAGGTTCGATCTTGGCCACCGGCGTGTGCGTCTGCCTGTCAGGGCTGCTCCTGATTGGTTTTGGGCTCCCCTGGCTATCCAATCTGGGTTTCAAGGGACAAGAGGCTGAAGGCAATCCATCGACACTGACTCCAGAAGCTGATAATACTTATCACGGCTTACGGGAAATCACATCTGATATCGAGGAGACTTACCTGGAATTAGATCAGACGAAGGTGCCGGTCAATCATCCGCTTGAGCTCGCCTGGCGGTTTAAAGGCGAAATAGCAGCCCCTCTGCCTCTCGCAGCTCCCCTGGATTTACAAATCGGAGCCCGGGAAGAGTTCTGGGTTTCGAACGCAGATTTAAACGAATACTTTCAAATCAGAGCAAGATTAGAATTTATCACCGACCATGCGTATTTCTGGATCGAGGAAGGGCTAAAATTCGATCCTGAAAGTTTGGCAAACCTGGCGCTCAAGTTCGAAGAGCGGATCTATCCAACGAACCGTAGTTTTTTTGGCAGCGAGTGGACACCTGGTGTGGATGGTGACTCCCATATTTACATCTTATACGCTCGAAATCTGGGCGTCAGCATGTTAGGGTATTTTTCCTCCTCGGACGAACTCCCGCCGCTCACTCATCCTTACTCGAATGGTCACGAAATGTTTGTCCTCAATGCAGACAATCTTGATCTAACAGAGGAAGATACTCTATCGGTGCTGGCGCATGAATTTCAGCATATGATCCACTGGAACGAAGACCGCAACGAAGCCACCTGGGTCAATGAAGGCCTTTCTGAGCTGGCGATTTTACTGAATGGGATGTCCCCCGTCTCTGCCCGTAGTTTCATTCGGGATACGGATATCCAGCTCAACGATTGGCCCGATTACCAAGGAAGAAACCAACCCCATTATGGTGCTGCCTTTCTTTTCATGACATATTTCTATGATCGGTTTGGAGCGGATGCCTTGCGTGCTCTGGTTGCGGAAGCGGAAGATGGTCTCCAGGGGATTGAAAATGTCTTGGGGAGCGTCGATGCTGATGGGTCTACTGAACAAAGGACTTCCCTGGAGAACTTTTTTCTCGACTGGGCGATCACCCTGTATGTGCAGGATAGCAATGTGGGTGATGGTCGATATGCGCATCAATCATACCCAGATGTACCCAGAGCTGGTGAGACGGAAACAATCGCAGTTTGCCCAGTCACTGGTCGTGATCGGGAAGTGAGCCAGTTTGGGATAGATTACATCCGCATCACCTGTCCAGGGAAGCACAAATTGAGATTCGAGGGTTCAACACTGACAAAGGTCGTGCCGATAGAGCCTTATTCTGGTCGGTATGCCTTCTGGTCTAACCGCGGCGACGAATCCGATATGACATTGACGCGCTTTTTTGATTTCAGCGGATATCAGGGGCGATTAACATTGACATACCATACCTGGTTCGACCTGGAAAAAGACTATGACTATGTTTATGTCACGGTCTCCGAGGACGGTGAACGCTGGCAGATCCTTGAAACTCCCTCTGGCACTCCGGAGAACCCGGTCGGAAATAGTTTTGGCTGGGGGTACAGCGGGAAGTCCGAAGGTTGGATCGAGGAGGAGGTTGATCTCTCCAAATTTTCTGGGAAAAGGATTTGGGTCCGCTTTGAATATGTGACGGACTCAGCTGTCAATGGTGAAGGGATGCTCCTGGATGATATCGCGATCCGGGAGGTGGGTTATTTCACAGATTTTGAATCCGATGATGGAGGATGGCTTGCAGAAGGTTGGGTACGAATGCGCAATATATTGCCGCAAGAATTTCTACTGGCTCTTTTGACTTTTGGGGATAAGGTGGAGGTAACTACCCTCCAGCTTTCACCTGAAAACACAATTGAGATACCAATAGACCTTAAGGACAGAGATGATGAGGCTGTCCTGGTTGTGGCGGGGGCAGCTCGGTTTACCCGGCAAAAAGCGGGTTATTGGTATGAGATAAAGCCGTGATGGTCTATTGTTTGGGTGAGCGCAACGCAGCGAGCTGGCTTTCCAGTTCAGCTCTGCGCTGGGCAGCTGCTTCGGAGACATCCTCACGGATTTTATCCACTCGAGAGGAAATCGATGAACGCATTTCCTCTCCCGATGCAGGCGCGAGCAGAATGCCCACAGTCGCGCCAATAAATCCGCCCAGGATTGCACCCATCATAAAACTGAAAATCCGATTCATGTCTCTCTCCTCGACAGCTCAATTAGATCAAACCTGACATTCGAATTTAAGATCGTTGTGAATTTGAATTTCTGCAACGAAAACTGCAGAATTGGAACAAGAGGTTGTCGTCTTACAGACGGGTTTCGTCCTTGAATTATAAAGGAAAATCCATAAAGCATGAACGGCTGGCCCAAGAATGCTGATCGAAATATACCATTGATCGATCTCCACCGTCATTTGGAAGGCTCGATCCGTCTCCATACGATTCTAGACCTTGCTCGACGGCACCATCACCGATTGCCTGGGAGGAGCATTCGGACTTTGAGACCGTTCGTGCAGGTCACCCAACCACAACCGGGGGTGATGGCTTTCATCATGAAGATCAGGCAGGCGATAGAAATACTTGTTGATTATGAAGCCTGTCGACGGGTTGCCTATGAGTGTGTGGAAGATGCGCATGGCGCAGGCTTGGATTATCTCGAACTTCGGTTCAGCCCCTGGTTCATGGCACAGCCACATCAGCTCAACGCTCAGGGGGTTGTCGAAGCGGTCATCGATGGGGTTAACGCTGCTTCGGGAGATACCGGTTTGAAAGTGAATCTGATCGGTATTTTGAGCCGCACATATGGAGCCGAGAGCGCCTGGCGAGAGCTTAAAGCACTGCTCGCCCATAAAGAGAGGATTGTAGCCCTGGATCTGGCAGGCGATGAGGCCAGTTATCCTGGGGACCTTTTCACCGGGCACTTTCGAATCGCACAGGATGCGGGCTGGCAGGTCACCATTCATGCCGGTGAATCAGCGGGCCCAGACAGCATCTGGCAGGCGATTCGCGATCTAAGAGCCAGGAGAATAGGCCACGCGGTGCGAGCTATCGAAGACCAGCATCTTTTGGATTATATGGCTGAGAATGAGATCGGCATCGAAGCGAATCTAACCAGCAATGTCCAGACAAGCACGGTGACGGATTATGCCAGTCACCCATTAAAAATCTTCCTTGAGCGAGGATTATTGGCGACGATCAATACGGATGACCCTGAGACGAGCGGCATAGATCTGGCTTTTGAATATGACTTAGCAGCCTCTCAGGCTGGATTGGATCTGGCGCAGATCCATCAAGCTCAGGCCAATGCGCTGAAAATCGCGTTCTTATCGGACGCGGATAGACAGCAACTCATTGCAAGACGCACGGAGTCTTGATGTCTACATCTGGTTTGCTCGTGATCTCCGCAGGAATGCCCCGCGCCGGTTCTGGCTGGTATTACAACTTGATGCACGACCTGGTCGTTGCATCAGGGGGGAGCGACGCGCGCCTCATCCGGCGGAAATACCTCCTATCCTGGTTATTAACCGAGGTCAATTGCAACCTGAGCACTCTGTCAGCCGCGCGCCTGTTGCCCGTACTCCTTCCAACTCTTGCAGGTAAACGCTTTGTGATCAAAACCCATGCCGGTGCGACAAGTCTGGTCTCATGGCTCATGAGACGCAGAAAGATTTCAATTGCGTATATCTTCCGCGATCCAAGGGCAGCTTTGCTCTCGGCTTTTGAATACGGCATCAAGGCACGCAAACAAGGGAGAGCCAACGCCTTCGCCGAATTGACCACCTTCGAAGAGGCTGTGAAATTCTATAAAAAATATATATCGATCTGGGACGTCTGGAATGAAACACCTGGGATCTTGATGGCCCGATACGAAGACCTGGTCGAAAATTATGAGAGAGAAGCCGCCCGACTGATCGATTTTCTCGCATTGGATATGGCTGCAAGCGAAGTAAAAGATGTGGTCGAGAAGTACTCTCCGGAAAAAGGCAGTGCTTCCATGAGAGGCAGCCACTTCAGCCACGGCGAAGCAGAACGATTTCGACGAATATTCACCCCTGAGCAACTCGGACTTATCAATCAGGAATTCAGCGAAGCGTTGGAGCGTATGGGGTATAAGCTATAGAGATGCTTCCCTGGATCATTTTCCCTTGATATTTTCGAGCAAATCTGTGATAATCTGGCTACAGCCTGGACTCGAAGATAGCCAGGACTGGAGAGCAATTGCCCATCATTTTCAGTCCAAAGATCCTGTGCGCAAGGATGATGCACCGGATCCCCGGCCCCTACCACTATGAAGGAGGGTACCGTGTCTACAGTCTCCCCCCAAAACTCTACGCTCCAGGAAACACGCCGGAAGACGACCACAGCTACCTTCCGGCAGAAAAAACAGAAAGGTGAGCCGATCACCATGCTGACGGCTTACGATTACCCCACTGCCCTGATCATGGATCGAGTTGGGGTCGATGCGATCCTAGTGGGCGACTCCTTAGGGATGGTCGTCTTGGGATATGAAAACACCCTGCCGGTCACGATGGAGGAGATGCTCCACCACTGTCGGGCAGTATCACGAGGCGCTCACTTTGCACTCCTGATCGGGGACATGCCATTCATGTCTTATCAGATCTCCCCTATGGAGGCGGTTCGGAATGCAGGCAGATTTCTGCAGGAAGCCGGTATGGATGCAGTCAAACTCGAAGGGGGCCGCGAGAGAGCAGAGACCATTCGAGCAATTGTCGCTGCGGGTATCCCTGTGATGGGTCATCTTGGTCTGACACCCCAGAGCGTTCACCAGCTGGGTGGGTTCAAAACCCAAGGGAAGACGGCCTCGGCGGCGGGAAGATTATTCGAGGATGCCTTGATCTTACAAGATTCTGGGTGCTTCAGTCTTGTTCTTGAGTCTGTGCCAGCACAACTGGCTGAGTATATCACCCAGAACCTAGACATCCCGACGATTGGCATCGGTGCTGGACCAGGTTGTGATGGGCAGGTCCTGGTAACGCATGATCTCTTGGGGTTATTCGACCGATTTACACCAAAATTTGTGCGCAGATATGCAAATCTCTACGCAGAGATGGAGCGCGCTTTTCGAGCATATGTCGACCAAGTTGAAACCAGAATCTTTCCTGCGCCAGAGCATACGATATGGATGACCGATCAGGAATGGCAGATGTTTCTGGCTGCCCAAGGGGATCATCAGGGTAGAGAGGAGGCTGAGTCATGAAAAACTCTAGACCTCCTCTGCTTATTCTCGGTACGGGTGCTATGGCGTGTCTGTTCGCTGCGAGATTGCGCGCGGCCGGGCATCGCGTCAAAATGCTTGGTTCCTGGCGTGAGGGGTTGGAGGCATTGGAGAGTGATGGCGTCCGTCTGCTAGATACAGATGGGCAGGAATATAAATACCGTGTCCAGGTCACCAACGACCCCGGAGAATGGGCAGGCACCGAGCTGGCATTAGTTCTGGTGAAATCATATCAAACCGCTCGAGCCGCCCGACAACTGGCTGAATGCCTTGCCGAACAGGGTGTGGCATTGACCCTGCAGAATGGCTTATATAACAAGGCGATCCTTACTCAGGAATTAGGTGCTGACCGCGTGGCTCTAGGGGTTACCACCCTGGGGGCGACTTTGATCGAGCCAGGATTTGTCCGGGCCGGTGGGCATGGGATCATTTCGCTCGGTGAACATCCCCGCATCTTGCAAATGTACTCGTTATTGAAGAGCGCTGGATTTGATGTCAATATCGTGTCAGATACAGACTCTCTGGTTTGGGGCAAGTTGGTTGTGAATGCAGCAATTAACCCATTGACAGCACTGCTCAAGGTGCCGAATGGTTATCTGCTCGAAAGAGTTGAGACGCGCCAGCTGATGAAGACCCTGACAGATGAAGCGGTTCGGGTAGCACAAATCCAGGGAATTCGCCTGCCGTTCGAGAACCCGGTTGAATATGTTGAACATGTCGCCGGTCGAACCGCCAGCAATTACTCATCGATGCTGAGAGACGTCATGCGTGGCAGTCTGACGGAGATCGATTCAATCAATGGAGCCGTTGTTCGCGTCGGAGAAACCTGGGGAGTATCCGTCATCGTCAATCAGGTGATGTGGCGCCTGGTGAAATCTCTCGAATCGGCAGGCATAGCAACTGGTGATTTCCCGGGTGGAGAGCATTCTGTGAGGCAGGTGCTTGCCCCCATTGCGCACTCGTTCGGATGATCAACCCGATGAAAATTGCGGAGTCGATATCTGATGTTCGCCGACGGCGAAGGGAACTGCAGGAACCGGTGGGACTAGTTCCGACGATGGGATATCTGCATGAAGGCCATCTCTCTCTGGTGCGGCGGGCGAAAGAAGAGTGTGCCAGTGTTGTAGTGAGTATTTTTGTCAACCCAACTCAGTTTGGGCCGCATGAGGATCTCGCCGCTTATCCGCGTGACATCCCCAGAGATCTTCAGATGTTGAGAGAGATCGAGGTCGATCTGGTCTGGACACCAACAAACCAGACGATGTACCCGATTGGGTATCAAACCTGGGTGACCGTCGAACAAGTGACCCAAAGATTGGAAGGCGAACATCGCCCGGGACATTTCAAAGGGGTGACCACGGTGGTGGCTAAATTATTCAACGTTGTCCAACCTCAACGAGCTTACTTTGGTCAGAAAGATGCCCAGCAGGCAGCAGTGATCCGACGGATGGTCAGCGATCTAAATATTCCGGTTGAGGTGGTTGTCTGTCCAACTGTCAGAGAATCGGATGGACTGGCGATGTCCAGTCGAAATGTTTATCTCTCGGAGGAAGAACGTCGGGCAGCTGTCGTGCTTTTTAGAGCGCTGACAGCAGCCAAGGCAGCCTTCGAATCTGGAGAACGTGATGCCGGGTCACTGCGTAAGCTGATGATGGACGTGCTCCTCCAGGAGCCTCTGGCAAGAGTCCAATATGTCTCCTGTGCCAATCCGGAAACCCTGGAGGAGCACTCTGGAGAGTTCTCCAGCGCTCTGCTCTCCATGGCGGTCTTCATTGGTAAGACCAGATTGATCGATAACATTTTGGTTGGCGAATGATCCATGTTGCTGACAATCGATATTGGCAACACCAATATCACACTCGGTCTCTATGAGGGGGAGAAGTTAGGCCCACGCTGGCGGCTGGCGACGAATCACGAACGCATGCCAGATGAATATGGGTTGCAGTTTGTAGGGTTGATCAATCATGTCGGCAGACGAGTTTCAGAGATCACGGACATCTGCATGGCGTCTGTTGTTCCGCCCCTCACCGGGACCATTGTCCAGGCCTGTCGGCAATATCTCAACTGCGACCCGCTCGTCGTGGATGCTGGTGTCAAGACAGGGGTACGCATTCGATATGAAGATCCTCGCGCAGTGGGCGCCGACCGGATCGCGGATGCGGCTGCAGTTCAACTATTATATGGTGGACCCGCTTGCGTGGTTGATTTTGGGACTGCCACGACATTCGATGCTATCTCTGCCGAAGGAGATTATCTGGGCGGCGCGATCGCCCCAGGTATCGGTATCGCTGCCGAAGCGCTTTTTTTACGCACGGCGAAATTGCCCCGGGTAGATCTTCAGCGACCACCTGCAGCGATCGGCAGGAATACCGTGCATGCCATGCAATCAGGTCTGTTGTTTGGTTATGTCGGACTGGTTGAGGGGATGGTCAAGCGTTTTCGCGCTGAGCTGGGTCCCGAGATGAAGGTCATCGCAACAGGAGGGTTGGCTGAGATTGTCTCTCGAGAGACAAAGATCATCCAGATCGTTGCCCCATGGCTGACTCTGGATGGTCTGCAGATCATCTGGAAATTGAACCGCTGATTAAAGAACATGAAGACCGAAGTCCTCAGGGCTGACCATCCAATTGCACTACGGCATGCTCTCGATGTGCTGAATAACGGTGGATTAGTTGTATTCCCAACAGATACCGTTTATGGTCTGGCCGCGTTGCCAGCGAAACCGGAATTCATCGAAAGACTATATGTTGTGAAAGGGCGCGATAGTGCCCGCGCCATTGCGGTATTGATCGGGAGTATCGAAGAGCTTTCGAAGGTGGCCAAGGAGCCCGGAGATACTGCTATCAGACTGGCGAGACGCTTCTGGCCGGGACCACTGACGATCGTCGTGCCTCGCCATCCTGATTTGCCTGAAATCCTCTCCCCGAGACCCACTATTGGTGTCCGCATGCCGGATCATCCGATCGCTTTACAGCTTCTCAAACTCACCGGTCCTCTCGCGGTAACCTCAGCCAACCTTTCCGGCAAAGAGAATACAACTACGGTCGAAGAGGTTCTGGCACAACTCGATTCGCGTGTTCACCTCGTTCTGGATGGAGGTAAAACGCCCGGTGGCTTGCCGTCAACAGTGGTCGATTGTACGGGACAAGAATTGGAAATTCTCAGGCAAGGCCCCATCAGTCGGGAGGAGATCGAAAATTTTCTGGCTTCTACCCCGAGAGATTGGACATAATTGGGTGATTACGTCCAGTGGATAACTTTAATAAAGTACTTATGTGGAATTCATGATAGATTCAGATGAATATTTAAAATAGATAGTGCATTCTCCTCACTCAAAACCGCCCCAGGGGACTTGGAGCCGGCCCCCAAAGGGCGGTTGTGTTTTAAGCATGATTTACAATCCGATGAATTGCCAGTTGGGGAGAACATCAAAGTCCAATCCGTCGCGCTGTCCTGCCCGATAACGGAAGTAACCAGCTCCCGCGATCATGGCTGCGTTGTCGGTACAGAGATAAAGAGGTGGAATATGGATCTTGAAATCGGTCTGTTTTTGTATAGCGTTGCGGAGCGCTTTATTTGCTGAAACACCTCCTGCAACCAGGATGTCCTTAGCGCCTACCATTCTGGCTGCCATGAGAGTTTTGCCCACCAACACATCGACCACTGCTTCCTGAAAGCTCGCTGCCAGATCCGCAACGGGAAGAGGCAGTCCGCTGTTCTGCAGGCGGTGGACTTCACGCAAGACCGCTGTTTTCAACCCACTGAACGAGAAATCCCATGTATCTTCTAACCACGCTCTGGGGAACTGGAATGCATGTGCGTTTCCATGTTGTGCTGCCTTTTCAATGGAAGGACCTCCGGGATAGGGCAATCCCAGCAAGCGTGCAACTTTATCGAAAGCTTCACCTGCCGCGTCATCCAGTGTTCCCCCAAGGCGTTCATAAATCAAGTGCTGATTGACTTTGACGAGCTCAGTGTGACCCCCCGAGACAATCAGCGCGATCAACGGAAAATCGGGTTCAGGGGGTGGTGGTTGCCCCACCTTGTGTAGCCAGGCTGAGTAAATGTGCGCTTCCAGATGGTTTACCCCGATCAGAGGCAATCCACTTGCAATGCTCAGACCTTTTGCGGTGTTGACTCCCACGACCAACGATCCTGGCAATCCTGGTCCACGGGTGACAGCGATCGCATCGACATCTGCGAGGGTCATATGAGATTCTTGAAGGGCCTGTTCGATGATCGGATAGATTGTGAGGATATGCTGCCTGGATGCGACCTCGGGGAACACACCGCCATATCTGGCATGCAGATCAACCTGAGAAGCCACAGCATTCGAGAGGATAACACGACCGTCCTCAACAACCGCAGCTGCGGTTTCATCACAGGAGGTTTCGATCCCCAAGATGCGAATTGGCGCTGAGTTGATGTCGGTGGAATCAGATTGAACCATGACTTGTTGTTCAGCGTGATTTCATTGGTAAAACCAGATCATGGGGATATGGGGCGAGAGTTTCTATCTTGCCATCTGGATGAATACAGACTGTATCCTCCAGCCGGACTCCAATTCCACGCTCCGGGTAGTAAAGACCAGGTTCGACCGTGAAGACAACTCCGGGGGATAATCTATCCTTATCTGTGGCGTTTATCCCAAAGCGTGGAAATTCATGGATATTCAAACCCACTCCGTGCCCCAATCCATGAACATATCCCTCCAATGTCTGAGGGTTGGAGCGGATAGTGGGGTGTCCGCGATTTTCGAATAACTCGCAGGCATGCTCTTGATAAGGTTTACAAAGCGCATCAACCTCCAGTTTGTTCATTATCTGGTTGAATACAGAAAGGACATCCTCGTAGATTTGCATGACACTGTCCGGGGCGTAATCAAGACACCAGGTTCGGGTGAAGTCGTAGAAATATCCACCTCCGGCTTCGCAGGGGAAGATATCGAAGACGATGGTCTTTCCCAGCTTAATCAGATCCTGGGGGTTTCCAGAGCTATGGGGGACACCAGCGTCACGGCCGATGGCGAAAATCACTCCTTCGGGATCTTCAGCCTCTCGTTCTGCAAGCCTTAGCCTGATGAAGCGCTTGACATCGCCGATCTTCAGTGGGCTCCCGTCGGATTTGATCAGGATTTCGTCACGCACCTGCTGCGAGGTGAGATACTCGGCCACCATAGAGACAACCTCGGTCGTGATCAGACCCATTTGACGGATTCGTTCGATCTCTTGTTCATCTTTTGTTGTCATGGCTTGCATGATGACCGAATCTGTAAATTCGCCGATGATCTCCAGATCTGGCATAGTTTGTTCGAGGCGGGTGAAAATTTCCAAAGCGCTGCCGGCTTCGATCTTCCCGAAAACAGCCAGCCGCCCAGAGGTTATCCCCAGGTCTACCAAGATTTTCTGGTAGCGGAGAACTGTTGCGCCCAGATAATCGCCGCCCGATTGTTTCAAAAGCTCTTGAAGAGGATAATCAGCCAGGCTTCTTATGGTCAAACTGGATCTGGCAGCTTCATCACGCTCCATGGGGTTGCAGAAAAGAACCGCATCACCGTTTCGGCGGAGCACCAAATCGGCATTCGTCAGGTGGGCTTTCCCCGTCAAATACATCATCGATGGATTGTGCTGCGCACCTCCGGTGATCAGGATAGCATCCAAGTCATGCTCTTTCATCAAGCGTTGGAGATCCGATTTCATGATATTTCCTCAATCTGATTTGCTTTGGTCGCCTATAACAGACTCCATGGGTTATCTTGTGAAAATCTAACAATAACTATAGTGTATACTAGGGCGGTTTATCCCGGCTTATTCAACAAAACTCTTAACGATTGGATAAGTGTCGGAACCTGCTCTTCCAAAACAGTGCGAGGGTCTAGAAGAACCCGATCATCTTGAAGTCGGGCGATGATAGGGGGATTCGAGCGTCGTAAGGAAGCAACCAGGTGATTAGGTTTAGGATGATCGAGAGCGAGAAGATAAGTGGGCAGGGTTTCACCAGGCAAGCTGCCGCCTCCAATAGTAGATTGGCCAGAGATAACTTCGCCCTGCCCAAGATCAGCCACCCAGTTTTGAGCGCGTTTGAAAATCTCGTCCGCTGTGAGGGAGATCATCTTCCATACCGGGATCTCTCGCAGGGCTTCGCCTTTCAGGTAGTGAAGAAGTGTTTCCTGTAAACCTGCCAGGCACAGCTTGTCGGCCCGCACGGCGCGCGCCAACGGATGCGCTTTCAACCGGGTGATCAGATCGCTGCGTCCGACAATGATGCCGGCTTGCGGTCCGCCCAACAATTTGTCTCCTGAGAAGCAGACGAGGTCAGCGCCCGCCGAGATCGATTCCTGCACCATCGGTTCATGCGCCAGACCGAACTCCGCAGTGTCAAGGAGCGCCCCTGAACCGAGGTCGTCGACGACCGGTATCCCTGCCTGATGCGATATACCTACTATCTCGGGCAGGGAAGGCTCGCTGGTGAAGCCGATCAATTGGAAGTTCGAGCGATGGGCGCGCAATACCAATGCAGGTGCGAATTCATGAATTGCCTCGACATAATCCTTTGGATGGATCCGGTTGGTGGTGCCGATCTCCACCAGTTTGGCGCCGGATTGCTTCATGACATCCGGTATCCTGAAGCCGCCGCCGATTTCCACGAGCTGCGAGCGAGCAATGACCACGGAACGGCGGCGTGCCAGCGCAGTCAGGGCAAGCAATACTGCCGCGGCGTTGTTATTTACCACGAGAGCCGCTTCCGCGCCGGTCAGCGCCTTGAGCAATCGCTCGCAATGCACCGTGCGGGAACCTCGCCTTCCGCTTTCCAGATCAAACTCAAGGTTTGCGTAACTACGAGCGGTCTCGCTAATTGCTTGCAATGCTTTTGGACTGAGAGGAGCCCGCCCCAAATTGGTGTGAATGATCACACCGGTCGCATTTATGACTTCCTGGAGAGTGGGCGTGGTTCGTTCTAACAGACGTTGCTCAAATTCGCTAAGAAGCTCGGCGTGGTTTGGGATGTATTGGGTTTTAGGAAAACGCTGCCGGACATCTGCCAGCGTTTCACGCAAAACGCTGATTATCAAGGATCGCCCATAGCACTCGATCCACTCACCGACTTGAGGTATTTGCAAGATCTGTTCGATCGACGGAAGCTGACGGAGATCACTCATGGATGTCGGCTGATCAGGGCTTCCATTGACTGCGTTCACGGAAACGGAGAAGTATCTCGATGGCGATCAATCCCAAAGCGAGCAAAAGCGCGAGCGCTGGATTCAATACCCGTCCAAGCTGAAGCCAGGCAAGCATGGGGAAATATATCCCGACAAAGATGGCTTCCCGCAAAACGGTTGTTGAGGAAGGCGGCGGGGAAGTCGGAAACCGCCTGTTGAGGAAAGCAACGAGCGGCAGTGAAGTGCCTGTAGCGGCCAGGACGCTTAAGAAGAAGAACAGCCAGCGCGGGCCTAAGGTCGGGATGGTGTAATTTACCAGGACGAACAACCCACCCCATCCTAATAGAGACAAGATTATCGCTGTGGGGAGGAAGGAGCTGATAGAGGGAGACGAATCCTGACTCATAAGCATGGGCAATTATAACCATAATGGGCTTATCAGCAATGTATTTCAAATAAAAAGACCGGCTTCTGAAATCGAAGCCGGTCTGAAAGCCAGGGGGATTATATTTCGCGGAATTCACCTTCCACGACCTCCCCTTCACCTTCTGGGGTGCCGGGGTGATGCCCGTTACCACTGGTCTGCGTCTGCGCTTGCTGCGCATAGAGCTGCTGGCTGAGTGCATGGAAGGCATTCTGGAGCTCGTCTGTCTTCCTGCGAATATTCTCGATGTCATCTCCTTTGAGTGCCTCGCGCAGGTCTTTGACTTTGTTCTCGATCCGCTCTCTTTCGCTTTGGGAGACTTTCCCGCCGAGCTCCCGTAAGATTTTTTCGGTCTGGTAAGCCAGATTGTCTGCGTTGTTGCGGGCTTCGGCCAATTCACGACGACGGCGGTCTTCCATTTCATGTTCGCGGGCATCGCGGATCATACGCTCGATATCGGCCTGGGTCAGGTTTGTGGAGGCTGTGATTGTGACCTTCTGTTCTTTCCCGGTGGCTTTGTCGCGCGCGGTAACGTTGAGGATACCGTTGGCATCGATATCGAAGGTCACTTCGATCTGAGGTACTCCGCGCGGTGCAGGTGGGATGCCTTCCAGGCGGAAGCGCCCCAGACTCATATTATCGGCAGCCATAGGGCGTTCACCCTGTAAGATGTGAATATCGACGGCTGTCTGGTTATCTTCGGCTGTGGAGAATATCTCGGATCTACGAACCGGGATGGTGGTATTGCGTTCGATCAAGGTGGTCATCACACCTCCCAGGGTTTCGACCCCCAAGGAAAGCGGGGTCACATCCAGTAAGAGGACATCCTTGACCTCGCCACCGAGCACACCAGCCTGGATGGCAGCACCAACGGCAACCACCTCGTCCGGGTTCACCCCTTTGTGGGGCTCTTTGTTCGTCAGTGCGCGCACCAAGTCCTGAACCATGGGCATGCGAGTTGCTCCACCTACCAGGACCACTTCGTCGATCTGCGAAGGGGTCAGGTTTGCATCGCGCAAGGCAGCATTAAACGGACCGCGCAGGCGCCCCACAAGGTCCTCGGTCAATTGTTCGAATTTGGAACGGGTTAATTTCTTCTGAAGATGTTTAGGTCCGGAGGCGTCAGCTGTGATGTAAGGCAGATTGATCTCGGTTTCCATCACGCTTGAAAGCTCGATCTTGGCTTTTTCAGCTGCTTCCCTCAGTCTTTGGAGGGCCTGACGGTCTTTGCGCAGATCGATCCCCTGCTCTTTGAGGAAGTCATCAGCGATATAGTTGACAATGCGTTCATCCCAGTCGTCACCGCCGAGGTGCGTATCGCCATTGGTGGCTTTAACTTCGATGACACCCTCGCCGACCTCCAGAATGGACACGTCGAATGTCCCGCCACCTAGATCGAAGACCAGTATTATCTCGTTCTCCTTCTTATCGAGACCGTATGCCAGCGCAGCTGCAGTCGGCTCATTGATAATACGCAACACGTCCAGTCCTGCAATCTTCCCGGCGTCTTTGGTTGCCTGCCGTTGGCTGTCATTGAAGTATGCTGGCACGGTAATAACTGCTTTCGTGACCGGTTCCCCAAGATAAGCTTCAGCATCTGCCTTTAGCTTGGCCAGGATCATGGCTGAAATCTCCTGGGGGGTATATTCGCGATGCATCACCGGAATCTTGACGCGAACATCTCCTGCAGGACCACGAATGATCTCATAGGGGACCATTTTTCGTTCGGATTCGACTTCATCGAATCGCCTACCCATGAAACGTTTTATCGAATAGACTGTATTTTCAGCGTTGATCACTGCCTGTCGCTTTGCAGTTTGCCCAACCAATCGCTCCCCATTCTTTGTGAATGCCACGACCGAAGGGAGCAGGCGGGATCCCTCAGCAGTTGGAATCACAGTAGGATCACCACCTTCCATGACAGCCACAACGCTGTTCGTTGTGCCAAGGTCAATACCAATAATTTTTGCCATAGTTGCTTCTCCTCGTTACAAGAATTTCTAGTCGGTTGGATCTTAAGAGATGAATGCAAGAATTGTATTAACAGGGTGTAAGAGGGATGTCAAACAAGGTTGACTTCAAATTTGGTTATGTTTCGAAATTGAGGCCGTAAAATCAAAAATTACCAGCGAGCTATATCCACATCAAGCAAATTTTGGAGGAAATAAGGGTTTTGATATTATCCAAGTCCTTAATTGTTTTTTAACATTTCCTAAAGGAAAATTCCTCAATAAAGAAATGATGGACGCTTCGGAAGATATAGGGGTTCTCGATGTGAGCCTCACCACGACTGGCGTATTGGAAAACGCTGATGAAAGACTATGATCGGATCTCTCAAGTCAATCTTTTTACAATCTGATTCTTAAAGTATTGATTTTTTTTAGGATTCCGTAGGTCAGCGAGCTTGCTTTTGTAGAAGGATCTCTGCTAGAATGTCAACTGCACGGGAAGCTCTATCGTCCAGCATGTGACAAAGTTCTGACCGTGGGGGAGAAGTTCAACCAGGACGATGGATATCCTTGTAAAGATATTGGATATATTTGGGTCTGCTCGATGGAAGCTGCCGAGCAGGAGATGAGTTCCGCTTGCTGAAAGGTTGGATCTCGTTGATATTCCATTGCAGGAGGTGATCGGTCATGAAGGCAGAACAAGCATGGCAAGCAGCCTTGGGTCAATTGCAATTGGAGATGCCAAAGCCTGCTTTTGATACCTGGGTGAGAGATGCCGATCTATTTGCTTATGAAGATGGCACATTTGTCATCAGTGTTCGAAATGCTTATGCCCGAGACTGGTTAGAAAGCCGACTGACAAATACGATCAAACGAATTCTTACCGGTATCCTGGCGCGAACCGTCGAAGTGAAATTCGTCGTCTGGCAGCATGCAAACTCGGAACCTCCCGTGGAAAAATCACCTGCTGTCTCGCATCCAACAAAAGATGAGGATCACCCCGAAAGGTGTACCTTAAACAAACGTTTTACTTTTGAGAATTTCGTCGTTGGTGCTGGCAACAGACTGGCACATGCAGCCTCATTGGCAGTCGCAGAGAATCCGGCACATGCCTATAACCCCTTGTTCCTGTATGGTGGGGTTGGCTTGGGGAAAACCCATCTCCTTCAAGCTGTTGGGAACTACTGCCATCGAAATGGTCACAAGGTGCTATATGTTTCATCGGAAGAATTTACCAATGACCTGATTAGCGCCATTCGCTCCCATACCACCCAGGCATTTCGTGATTATTATCGTCATATAGATGTATTGTTAATCGATGATATTCAATTCATTGCCGGAAAGGAATCCACCCAAGAGGAGTTTTTCCATACATTCAACACCCTGCACCGGCTCAATAAACAAATCGTGATCTCTTCTGACCGACCGCCAAAAGCTCTGTTCACTTTAGAAGAGAGGTTGCGCTCCCGCTTCGAATGGGGGTTGACGGCTGATCTCCAACCTCCCGATTTCGAAACCCGCATGGCAATATTGCGAGCTAAAGCCGAACGAGCAGGTCGTCTCATCCCAGATGAGATCATCCAGAGCCTGGCGCGCCGTGTTCAGTCGAACATTCGCGAGTTGGAGGGTGCCTTGACCAGGGTTGTTGCATTTGTTGACCTGACCGGAATGCCTCTCTCCCCTCAACTCGTCGACATCGCGCTGGCAGACCTGATGCCCAGTCATACCGAAATCCCCCCGGATGTGGTTCTGCAAACTGTCGCTGAGACCTTTGGCCTGCCGTTGGAAAGACTTCTCGGTCGCGATCGCTCGCGCGAAGTGGCTTTGCCACGACAAATCGCCATGTACTTGTTGCGCGAGATCGGAAATATCTCTCTCCCTCAAATCGGCGAGGCTCTCGGTGGGAGGGATCACACTACAGTGATCTATGGGTGTGAAAAAATCGCTGATATGCTGGAGCGTGATGACCGACTCCGCCGGCGGGTGCTCGAGATCAGAGAAAACCTTTATAATCGGTCAAGTTTACAGATTTAGTGTTGCGAACTCTTGTGTTGGAACTTCGCTCGCCATTTGGACAGGCGTTTATATAGATCTACCCAGGGGAATTCAATGTGAGCGGAGGCGGTTTCAATTTCTGACCATGGGTCCAGGTCCAGCATCTTACGTGTGATATAGCGCAGGATGAGAACCATCGATGCCAATACGGGTGCTGCCAGGACCAACCCAACGATGCCCAACAATTGAGCAGCCGCGATGGCTGCAACTAAAACCGCAGCCGGATGTAACCCAAGTGCACGGCCGTGAAAACGCGGCACGACGATGTTATCGAGAGCCAGGTCGAGAAGCAGACATGCCCCAAGCACGATCAGGGCATAGCTCCATGCTTGCAGACCAAAATAATTTGAGGGCTGCAGGAGGGCGACCAGTACTGTGATTATCCAGACAATCAATGGTCCGATGTAAGGGATAAAACGAGCTACTCCAGCCAGAATCGCGATCCCCAGCGAGTAGCGTAGCCCTAATATCGTCAGTAACAATGAGTAAACGATGATCGTCAGGAGGAAGATGATCAATTGACCACGCAAGAAGGCATTCCATATGCGGCGGAATTCTGCGGTGAAGTGCTTGATATCGTCACTGTAGCCGGGGATATCCAGCTGGATCATCTCGTCTGTGACTTCTCCGGTGCGCGCCAGTAAAAAGTATGCGATCACGAGCACAAAACCACCCCAAGCGAGCGTAGACAGGGCACTGGTGGCAAATGTGCTGATCAGCAAGCCAAACTGACCAATCAGAGGCTGGAGGATTCCCAAGAACTGGTTCACCAAAGATTGCAGATCGTACTGAGTAAATGAAAATTCGAATGGCCCAAACTGATACGTCTGGCCTGAAAGTCTCTCGACCAGAGCTGGCAGGTTGCTGATGAAAGTGTTGATGATCACAAAGAGAGCCTGCATCTGTTGCAGGATCGCCAGACCCGAGATCGTCAATGCTCCAAGGAGCAGGATCACAAATACCAGAAAGACAATGTTGACCGACCAGCGCCAGTTGAGACGGGTGGCTCTGCTAAGGATGGCCGCTAACGGATGAAGTGCATATGCCAGGACGATTGCGAGCAGAATTGGCCCAATGAAAGATCGGAAATAGATCAGCAATGCGACGACAATACTTGTAAATGTAAGCCCAACAATTAATTTCGTCGTCGGGCTCCAGGGTGGGGATGTACTGCTGGTCTTTTCGTCCGTCATTGATTCTCTCGAGACAAACTTAGTGACTTTAGCCTAATCTCTCCTTAGGCATTACAAAGTAATATTTTGGTGAGCCACCCCCAATCGATCTATCCGTAAGATTTACAGGAAAAAGGACAATGCGATGAGGATGAGCACGAAAGATCCAGCCAGGATACCGATCCTGCGTAAATCGCGTTTCACGTAACTGTAATCTGGATTGAATGTATCAACCGGAGTCTGGGTGCGTGAAACAGCCGGGTTTGTTGCAATAGTTCGGACTTGCCTTTTCTTTTTCTTGCTCATTGAAATTCTCTTGCTCCAATTTCGTTATGAAGTTAATAAATAGTTCTAGGATAGGGCTTTCAGTTACTTTCTGATCTCAACCGGGCAATAACGACGATCCTTTTGTTATCGATGAGATAAGGATAACACGAAATTAGGGTCGCGGTGGGTTGTGGGGTTGGATCCATTACTTCAACTTGAGTCGGTTCTACAATTTTACTGCCTGTAACGATATAAGTGTATGTTTTTTGTGGGGTATATAAGATTATCTCATCGCCAGCTTTGAGCTGATCCAGATCTCGAAAGATCTCCCCGAAGATATCATTATGGGCTGAGAGAACAATGTTTCCTTTCTCACCAGGGTTAGCGGTGCCGATATGCTGTCCGACACCTTTCTTTAATTGCTCCCATCCATCGCCCTGAACAACAGGTGCATCGACGTTGATCGCAGGGATCTGGATCCGAATGGCATGTTGAGGTCCGGGTGTAGGGATGGGGATGTTCGCCAGAGACTGGACGAGAGGTCGCAGGTGCTCTGGTATCTCCGCCTCATTAGGCTGCGCGCCTTCAGGGGAATTGGGTGGGGTGTGCCCAGAGGGTAATACGACAGCGGAAATTAATGGCGTGGGGCTAAACGTTGGAGGTTCCAGAGCAACAGTCATCTCTTGATTGAGTTCTCGCAAAATCGAAACGCCATTATAGATGACGAAAAAGAGCCCCACCACCGCCAACAGTTCGACTCCGAGGAGCAAAGCGTCGAAGATTCGTTTTCGGGAATCTCGCTTTACCTCGCGTCCAGGTAGATCATCGCTTTCCTCCAGGGTTCCACTGCGCAAATCTTCGAGGGGATGAATTTCTAAATCTGGGGCAAGGGAGACGACCCTCCCTGTGCGGCGAAATCGCTCCAGCCGTTCCTGGCGCGAAGCGCGCCTCTTTTCCACGAGAAGGCGGCGTAATTCCTCGGTTGTGAAATCTTCTGGTAATTTCTTCCTGGGCACGCTGGAGATTATAATCGATTCACCATCTCGCTTATCAAGGTGGCAAGTCTGTCTGCCAACAACGGTCGATCGAAAAAGGTTTCGACGCAGCGACGACCATTATTTCCCATTCGCTTCGCTTCTTCAGGGTGATCCGCCAGATAAACTATCGCCTGCATGAGAGCGGCAGGGTCGCCTGGTTGGATGCAAATTCCTGCCCGGGCATCATCTAGAAGGTCCTTTATGACCCCCGGGATTGCCAGGATCACGGGTCGACCGGCAGCCATATAATCGAAGACCTTGTTAGGATACACCGTTGCGTAGAGAGGGACTGGCTTCAGGATGGCGATACATGCATCCGCAGCGGCCAGGGCGTGACTCATCTCGTTTTTTGAGACGGGCGGGAGAAAGCAGATGTTATCCAATTTCAGACTCCGGGCTGCTTCTACCAGTCTTGGTTTCTCTTTCCCATCTCCGAGGAGAACTATGAGAATATCGGATCTATCGCGCAGAAGGGCAGCAGCCTGGAGGAGGATATCCAGATCGTTTGAGATACCATGAGCACCGGCGTACAGGGCAATAAATCTGTTTTCCAATTTATGTGCCCTCCGGAAATCCTGGCCTCGATCCTGAGGGTCGAACATGTTTGCATCCGAGCCATTCGGGATCAATTCGACTCGCCGGGCGCCTCTGCCTTGCACATGCTGGATGAAGCCGGGGGAATTTACAATCACCATATCTGCATGTTGATACAGGAATCGTTCAAGCCAGCGCGCTGTATGGATCAACAGCGGGTTACGCAGTAAACCCATTGCTTCGGCGAATGCCGGCCATAAATCCCGCACCTCGAACAGAAAGGGAACTCTTTTTATCCTGGCTATCAACCAGGCTGTGATCCCCTGAAAAATGGGTGGGGAAGTACCCCAGACCAGATCGACGTCTTTGACCCTGAGAGCCACGATAAAAGACGATATCATGAAACTGATAAAGCTGAAAGTGCGATGAACATAACTCCGATGGAGTGCAGGATAAGTATAGGCGCGCAGGATCGTAACCTGTGACGAGTCCGGATCGCCTTGTGTTTTTTTTGGTATTTCTACCTTCGTCTGTCCGGTCAGATACGAAACCGGACTGGCGACTATCGTCACTCGAAAGCCTTTTTTAGCGAGCAATCGGGCGAATTCGTGGTGCCGGGTGCCTCCCGGCTCGTCAAGCGAGGCGAATGCCTGGTGGATAAGAAGGATATGCGTCACGGGATATATGTTGGCTCCACAGGTTGCTCTCGGCGATCTTCGGGAAGAAACCAGCTGCTTAAAAATGTGACTGGCGGAGCAGTTACAGCCATAATGGAGAATGAGAGTGCGGGTATTTTCAATCCATAAGTGGGTGAAACCCAACCCCATGTCTCCAGCGCATCGCATCCGGCAAAGGTCGATTCCCCTGCCCGGACGATATAAAAAACCACCTGGCCTTCTTCTGAGAGATTTACATCAACCCGGAGTTGAATCCAGCCATAAGGCGACCGGACTCTTAAGGTGCAGGCACTGGCTTTGGGGTTGGTTATGAGCTCGTAAGGCCAATCTGGCAGCAGCCAGTGAAGGCGAAACTCCAACGGATTGTTATGATCGCCGCGCCACAGTTTACCAACACGCCACCCAGGTTTCACTTTCTCGTGGAGTTTATCTTTGATCTGCCAGATTCGCCCGGGTAAGGCGTCGATCCTGCGCTGATGAATCAGACCAAACCGTCGATAACCATCGTGGACCGCTGTCGCTGAGCGTCGACCATCAGTCAAGGAACACTCGATGATCTCTGCCTGTGCCCAGTCGAGCCATAAGAACTTTCCAGCTTTCAGCATCTGATCACTCCGCCCGACGGAGATAGTGTTGTGCACATCAGTGCCGGCGAACGGATTTCCCCACGGAGCGGGTGCGTTGTATAGATAGGTCCCGGCATCTTGAGCCAGGTTTGATCCATTCCACCACAGGTCGACATGAAGCTGATCGGCATGGGCAGGGCGATATGTATATCGGGCTACTCTGAAATATGCATGAGAATCGCAATCGAGGTGGGGGATGACAAGGGGTTCGGGAAATCTATCGGAAGCGACTACGGATGATTCAGCTGTGGATGGCTTATCAGATGAGTTGTTATGCTGACGCTTCAAAATCCCAAGCCATAGTGCGTTCTCATCCCAGGGGCCAGCTGGGAAAAGCTGGGTATTCAAAAAGGCTCTGCCGGCTGTTGCTAAAACGGGTCTATAATCATGATATGGACAGACAGCCAGGGGCTGAATATTGGCGCCGTCGTTATGACCCAGATTGGGCGCTTTCCCGGTATTCTTATCTATTAGTGCATAAAGCCATCTGGTGGCTGCAGCCAGTCTTTTCATGGACAGGGCAGGGAATTGCTCACCAAGGGCAAAAACCCATAAGGCGATCTGCAGCATCAGACGATGATAATTAGTGCTTTGCTGAATATAGACGCCCTCGGGGGTGATCTGCTCCTGGATGGCTTTGTGAAAGTAATATCTGCCAAGGTTTGATAGTTTGTGGGAGCGGGGATGATCAGGAAGAGCATGTGCTGCCGTGATCATGCCAGCTGCTTCGACGAGTAGATGATTGTTCTTCTGTGCTCTGGAGTAGATCAGAGTTGTCGGGATTCTCTCTGCGTGAGCCAGAATTGCTGAAGATAAAGCGTCGACGCGTTGCGGGTCGCTGGTTGGCGAGCTGGCGAAAACTTGATAAGCGAAGACCATTGCGATCAACCTCAGCGCTATCTCCTGGGCGGAGGACCAATTTGGCCCTAGGTTTGTCGGATTAGCTTCCAGGAACAGCAATGTGTGTTGCCAGAAGGCTTCCGCATAACGTTCGTCCTGTGTAAGCTGGTAAGCCCGCGCCAGTTTATAGGCCCAGTCGAAACGGGCAGGTTCCCAGATGAATTTGATGTCGCGACCATCGATCTGGCCTGGGAGTCTGTCATAGTAAGACCAATGGCGAAGGGGAGGTGGTGGGGATAGATCGAAGTTAACCAGGGAACCTCCAAACAGGCGGATAGTTCCTTCAACTAAATCATCTGCTTCTGCCAGCAAAAGGGCAGCCTGTTCTCCAACCGTACCCGCTAATTCTGTGGTTGATGGTAATCTTAGAATATCTCTGCGTAATTCTAGGGGGATAACTTTTCTTCTTTTTCGAGGTGCTCTTGCCGGAGTTAACCAACGATAGACTCTCAGAACGAGCATCAACCGGTATAAAAAAAATAACCCGGTTGTTTTGAGGCCGAGTTGTGCGACGGATTTGAGATATATCCTCATTTGATTAAAGATTTGCATGTCTAATGTGATTTCTCTCTGGATGATCCTATTATGGGGTAAGCTATTGAAGGCTGATGCGGTCTCCGGAGCGAATTGCGTCAACCGCAATCAGGGTTGTCCTGGTCACTCCCAATAAGATGTCGTATTGTATAGGGGGTGGACCCCCATTTCTGATGGAATCGAGGAAGATCAGCCATTCTGCTCGATGACCTTTATCCTGACGGAAGAGTGAGGTGAATCGTCTACGCTTACCATTCATCACTATATTAAGGGAACGAAAATCATCCAGTATGATGATCGCGCCTCCGGAGAAGATCTCCAGGCGTTCCTTAGGGAAAGACTTATCCCCATTTGCCACATAGGTCAACACACCGATCGATCCGTCGGGGTAAGAGAGGTTGAGTACAAAATTGTCTTCCCGATATCTGCCAAGATCGGGTAATACCTGTCCGTTTACGGATTCGGGCAGGGCATCCAGGATAAATGTCAGGGTATCGATAAAGTGGCATCCTTCGCCAATGAGGCGACCACCGCCAATTTCGGGGTCGTGAAGCCAGTGCGTTGGTGCCAGGTAGCCTGCATTCACCCTGTAGTGAACCACAACGGGTTCAGACCGCCCCGAAAGGAACGATTTGATTTTCTGCGCGAAGGGGGAGAATCTTCGGTTAAAACCAACCATGAGGATGGGGAGCTTTGATACTGCCTGATGTCCCAGCCCGCTGGTCGAAGAGGAGTTTGATTCGCTCAGGAACTTCTCGGCGGTTAGCAGTGTCTGCTCGATTTCAGCCAGCTCTTCCAGATTGATCGCCAGAGGCTTTTCACAAAACACATGTTTCCCCGCTTTCAGTGCCGAGATCACCTGGCGGGCATGGAGATTGTGTCTGGTAAAGATCGCAACCGTATTGATCGCTTCATCTGCGAGGATCTGAGTTTCGTCGGTTGTGGCATATTTGAAGCCGAACCGTGTAGCTGCTGCCTGTGCGGAAAGTCCCCGAGCGGAGGCGATCCCGACTCTTGCAATCTCTGGGATCCCTTTGATTATCGGTAGCATGACCGAAGCTGCAAAATTGCCAGCTCCTAATACCCCCAGCCTACAGGTGGGTGTGACCTTATATCCGGTTGCGAAATCCTCCGAATGGACGGAAATCCTTGATTTCGGGATGGCACCTTGTTTCTCGAAGGGGTAAGTGATCAAAACCCCCAAAAAGGATTGTCCTTTCTTTCCCGAGATCAGTTTATAAGCTTCATCCGCCGATTCGATCGGGAAGCGATGAGTGATCAGGGGTTCGACGTCGACCTTTCCATCTGCCAGCAACTCGACAAAGGTTTGAAGATTGCGAGTCTCTGTCCAGCGAATGTATCCGATCGGGTAATCCATCCCTCGTTCTTCGAAAGACGGATCATATCGACCGGGTCCATAGGAACGGGAATTGATGAAAGTCAATTCTTTTTCATAATAGATCCTGCGCGGGATCTCCTGTCCAACCGAGCCGATGGCGATCACCCTGGCACGATCGCGGGCGATGGCACCAGCCAGCTGTACCGGATCCGCTGAAGGTGTATCGGCACAAATCAAGACGGCATCAAACCCCAGACCTGCAGTGAAGGCAGCGGCAGCTGCTTCAGCGTTTTCCCGCTGAACAGCCATATTGGCACCGGTCTGCCGGGCAAGTTCCAACCGGTAAGGGTCCAGGTCGATGCCAAAGACCTGACATCCCCCCGCTTTTGCAATCTGGACAGCCAGGAGACCCAGCAAGCCCAAACCAATGATCGCCACTCTCTCCCCCAGAGAAGCGTCAGACAGGCGAAATCCGTGCATGGCGATCGCTCCAAGAGTGGTGAACGCTGCAGATTCGAAATCCACATGCTCTGGCACAATTGCCAGCAGATTCTTGGGCACCAGAACATATTCTGCATGCACGGCGTAGCCACCACCTGCACACGCGACACGCTGACCTGCTTTGACTGCCTCGACGCCCTTTCCGACTTCTTCCACTATTCCTGCGGAGGAATATCCCATGGCCAGGGGTTGATATAAACGATTGAAAGAAGTTTCCAGAGCAGACAAAAGACCTTCCTGGCGGGCTTTCTGGAATACCTGCCGGGTCAGATCGGGACGTGCGATGGCTTTCCCGATCAGAGACTTCTCTCCAAATTCAACCAACATGCGTTCGGTCCCGGCGGAGACGAGCGAGGCGGCAGTACGCACAACAACCATCCCTGGTTGCACTGATGGGACTGGCACCTCGATGACTTTCGTTTCACCGGTGCGCAAATTCTGTACAAGTTGCTTCATAGAGCGATCGATCTCTGAGCTGGTGATTTTTGCACAGATGAGTATACCTTAATTGATCTGATCGAGCATGTGCCGAATCTTGCTGCGTCAAAGGGAGGGCGAACATTGCGGATACTTCTTAGAAAGATGCCTGGAAATGATGACATTCGAGCATGGAGCGATTGTCGGTAGAAGGTTTTACTGGGGTGATTTTCCTGCAAGCGTCGAAATTCGGGAAGAAAAGAGAACACAGCCGGATGATATAATCGGAGATCATCTCGCAATCCGGAGTCTCCCATGTTTGATGCGCGTGTAAAAAAGTTTGCAATAATCCTGATTGAACACTCGACTAAGGTCAAGGCAGGTGATCGAGTAGCGATCACAGCCACAACGTTAGCTGAACCTCTGGTAAGAGAGCTGTATCGATTATCACTGGAAAAAGAAGCTCTCCCTCACATTTTGTTCGATTTTCCTGGACAGGATGAGCTCTTCTTTGCCCATGCCAGCGATGAGATGCTGGATTTTGTTCCCCTGTTCCACAAGATGGCATTCGAGGAGTTTGATGTGTTGATCAAGATTCGATCGGAGGATAACACCCGCGCTTTGAGCCCGATCGATCCTGCCCGGCAATCCCGCCGTCAGAAGGCACTCTCAACGCTACTGAAAGCGCAGCTAGAGCGGGGAGCCGTCAGATCTCTGCGCTGGATGAGCACTCAGTTTCCGACCAACGCTTATGCCATGGAAGCAGAAATGGGCAGCGAAGAGTACCAGGATTTCTTCTTCAATGCCGTCCATGCCGATGAAAAGACCTCCGATCCTGTGGCTTATTGGAACGCTGTCGGAAACGAACAGCAGCGGATCATATCCTACATCGAGGGTCATGATCAGGTTGTCTTGAGAGGTCCCAATGTTGATCTTTCGCTATCAATCAAAGGGCGAACTTTCGTGAATGCATTTGGCGAGCATAATATGCCCGATGGAGAGATTTATACCGGACCGGTCGAGGATTCAGCCAATGGATGGGTGCGCTTTACATATCCTGCGGTGTATCAGGGCCGTGTTGTGGAGGGTGTGGAGCTTCGTTTTGAAAAAGGGCAGGTTGTCGAGGCTCAGTCCATGACGCATCAGGATTTCCTCCAAAAGATGCTCAATACTGATCAGGGATCGCGCTACCTGGGAGAGTTCGCGGTCGGGACCAATTTCGAGATCAACCGCTTCACAAGAAATATCCTGTTCGATGAGAAAATCGGTGGTTCATTTCATATAGCCTTGGGAGCTGGTTATCCCGAAACGGGGAGTCAAAACAAGAGTAATATTCACTGGGATATGATCTGTGACCTGCGCCAAGATTCACAAATCCTCGTGGATGGTGAGATCGTTTATCAGAACGGAAAATTCTTGATCTGATTATTCCGTTAGACACTGATTCTCCCACTCCCACATCAGCCTGTAGATCGTTTCGCGCATAAGGTCGTCATGCTGGCCGCGGGCAATGATTTCACCAGAGAACATGAGCAAGATTTCATCCATGGCTTCCATCTCGAGCAGGCGGTGAGTGATGGTGATGATGGCGCGCCGGGGATACTGCGCATAAATATTGCGCAGAACCGATCGAGCGAGTGCCGTATCAAGGTGAGACACCGGCTCATCCAGAAGCAAGATTGGAGCGTCTTTCAGGAGGGCGCGGGCAATGGCGATCCTTTGCCGCTCGCCCGCGCTTAATCGAATGCCTTGTTCGCCAACCCAGCTCTCGTATTCTTGCGGGAGTGAGTGGATAAAATCATCTATCTGCGCCATTTTTGCTACATATTTGATTTCCTCGATATGCGCCTGGGGTTTGGCAATGCGCAAGTTATCCGCGATCGTTGCGTTGAATAAATGGGCGTGTTGTGATGCCAGGCTGAAATAAGATCGGAGCGATTCTGGCTCCAGCTGGTGGATATCACTTCCTCCTAGAAGAATAGTCCCCTGGTCGAATTCCCAGAATCTAAGCAGGAGATTTAAGATGGTCGATTTTCCTGCTCCGGTTGGCCCAACCAATGCCAGACGTTTGCCTGGGGGCAAAGAGAAGGTTATCCCCTTCAATGTGAAAGACAGGAGGTCTTCATCTCGCGAATGGTTTCCTCTTCCACTCCCGGCAATCATCTTCTCTTCACCTTTGTCATTTCGTTCAGAGAGCGGGTATGAAAAACACAAATCTCTGACTTCCAACGTCGCCTCTTTCGGTAAAGGGAGATACGATTGAAGTGATTTAATCTGGGCTGGATGATTTTGAATTTCTTTTAAGCGAGAAGCAACTGTCAGAGAGCCCTGCAATATCTCCTCCGATTTGCTGATTGGAGCTAAAGCCTCAAAGCTTGCAGCTGTGGCAAGGAGTAAAGCAGCCAGATATATCCCGGCGCTTTGAGCGTTGTTGCTAACGAATAAAAATGCACTCATGACAGACCATATCGCCAGATTTGTGACGACCTGGTTTACCGCCGGAGCAAGGGAGCGGGTCAGGGAGAAAAGCCTCTCAAGATAGTTGAGAGAATCGCATACGCGGAGCACTTTTTGTCTCTGTGAGGGGACAGCTCCGAAAACCAGCAAATCGGGCATACCCTGGATACCGTCGATCAACAGGTTGGAAAGAGCGCTTTGGAGATAGGGTAGATGTGTTTGCGTACCTTTCTCGATGGCGCGCCTGGCGACAGGAAGGCCGACACCAATGAACAATTGAAATCCACAGACGATAATAGCGAGCCATGGCGAGAAGCTCTTCAAAATCATGCCAATTGTCAATAAGCTCAAGATCCAGACAAAGGGAGGTGTAAACGATCGGATGAAATAATCCTGGAGCTGCAATATATCTTTATGAAGGCGTGTGAGCAAATCGCCAGATGAATAAGACATCAGTTGACCGGGAACAAGCGGTTCAAGACAGCGAAAAAAACGAGCCCGTAATTGAGCCAGAATTCTGAACGAAGTGTCGTGAGAGATATAACGCTCGAGATAACGGAAGACCCCCCGCATCAAACCAAAGGCACGCACGGCAACGATGGGCACCTGGAGCACAGCGATCGAAGGCTGGAGCGCTGCTGCAGAAATAAGATAGGCAGAAATCGCCATCAACCCGATCCCGCTGGCGATGGTTGTCCATCCCAAGAGCAGGGTCAATATCGTCCGGGAGGAATAAGGCGTAATCAATCCTATCAGATACTTGAGAAGACCGATCTTCGACTCAGGGTGTCCGAAAGTCCGTGGGGCAAAGCTCACGTACCTTTCCGAAATGTTCTTTCCTACTTTCTGGGAAGCTTTGGTTTGTTGAAGTCTAGAGGTTTGATGGAGCGGGATCGTCTTATCCTTTCCTCTTGCTGCTTCGTGCCAACAGTCATTCTGAGCGATTTTCCTGAAGCTGATCTGTTTTCCATCCTGGAGGGTGAGGATCCAATCTGCGCCTAAAATCATCCTGGGGTTATGGGTGATCAAAAGGATCGATTGATTGCCTTTACGTGCCAGTATGGCTTGGTGGATAAGATCAGCGGTATAAGGATCGAGATGTGCTGTGGGTTCATCAAGGATCAGCACAGGCGCGTCCTTGAGGAACGCGCGTGCCAGCGCGATCCGCTGCGCTTCACCTCCGCTCAGACGAATACCGTTTTCTCCGATGACGGTCTCGTACCCTCGAGGCAGATGAGAGATGAACTCGTGCGCCTGAGCCTGCCTGGCTGCGTCGATGACCCTGACTAAGGGAGCATCTGGCTGACCAAGACGGATATTTTCCAGGATTGAGGCATTCAGCAGATAAGGTCTCTGCGGCAGCCATGCGATCGAGCTCAGCCACAGCCCACCTGGTATCTCTGCGAGAGAGGTTCCATCGATTTTGATTTGACCTTGAGATGGTTCATGAAAACGCAAGAGCAGGTCGACGAGTGAACTCTTCCCCGATCCGCTTTTGCCAGTGATGACCAACATATCTCCAGCTGGTAATTCAAAGCAGAGATTCTCCACCCCTCTCTCCTTCTGGGATAAAGGCGAAGTGACACCTTCGAATAATATCGGAATAGGATGAGCCAGTGGTCTTGAAAAGCGTAAATCAGGGGAGCTTGCTGTTCCCTCGGATTGCTCTGTGGATAGTTGATTGAAATTCGGTGAATTGAAAAAAGAATTTAGGGGTGTATCCAGAATTTCGAAGATCCGTCCGGCTGAAACCATTCCAGCCATCCCTGCATGAAATTTTGCTGCCAGGGATCTGAGTGGTGCGTAGAATTCGGGAGCAAGCACGAGGATTAAAAAAGCCTGCGCGAAATCGAGACGTCCATACAATAAACGAAGTCCAATCTGTACAGCGATGACGGCTATGCTCAAAGTGGCTATCCATTCGAGAACCAGAGCTGACAGGAAGGCAACTCTTAACACCCCCATCGTGGTTCGGCGATATGTATCTCCAACCTGACGAATGACCTCTATTTGGGCGCGGCTCCTTCCAAATATTCTGAATGTGGTAAGACCCTGCAAAACATCCAGAAAGTGGGCATTCATCCGGCTGAGTAGTAACCACTGACGTCGAGTGAGATTTTCTGCCTGATCTCCAATAAGGGCCATGAAGAGTGGAATTAGAGGCGCAGTCAAGAAGAGTATCAACCCAGAAAGGAAGTCGGCTTTCAAGACAAAAACCAGGATCGAAGCAGGTACCAATATTGAAAACACAACCTGCGGCAGGTATTGCCTGAAATAGACCTCGAGGTTCTCAACACCTTCGAGAACAACATTTACCAGCTCCCCAGTGCGAACACCTTCGTTATCGCCTGATTTCAAAAAGGATGGTCCAAGAGCGTTAAGGTGGTTAAAAAGCTGAACGCGTAAGTCGCGTTTGATATCCGCTGCGACTCGATGCATGACCAGCTCGTGGATGAAAGTCAATCCACCTCGGATGAAAATGATGAACAACAGGAGTGAAAGACTTTTACTCACCTGCGTGAATTTTCCCCCTTCGATGAAGACCATAGAAACTGCCTGGCTGAGATAACCGGCCTGGAAAGTGACCAAGATGCCGCCGATTAACCCTGAGATCAACCCCAGGATGAAATGTGAGTGATATGGCCTCAGCAGTCTCACCAGGCGCCAGTCGATTCTCATAATTACTTTCTATCGAAAAGGGAGGCTATCGCAAGCCAGAGAACGAATTTGTGCCCGATGAGGCTCATCGAGCACAATACATCGATTATCGAGATTGCCTGGTTCGAGCTCAATAAGTAAGCGATTCGGGTCTGGTAAGTACCCGCTGACGAAAAACCCAGTAAGTCCAGCCCTGGTAGAGAAGGACGACGGGAACGAAGATAATGGCGACTATGGACATTACCTTCAGTGTATATGGACTCGAAGCCGCGTTATATATAGTAAGGTTGAAGGCCGGGTCGATCACCGAGATCATCACATCCGGGTAAAGCATCAGGAACAATGTTGTAATTGCGGCTGAGATGGTGATGACGGTCATCGAAAATGCCCAACCAGCTCTCTCTTTGTAGACGAAATACCCTGAGAGCAATAAAGCTATAACGCCTCCGAGGGGGATGATCCCGGGATTTATACCCAGTCTTGCCAGAATATCTGTCTCTAAGTAGGTTGCAATTAATAAGAGGATGTCGATCAGCACAGCGGGCAGCCAAAGTGTCCGGGCAATCCGGGCAGCGTTCTTGCTCAGGTCATTGGTGGTCTTCATGGATAAGAAGAGAGCGCCGTGAAATGCAAAAATGACCACGGTTGCGATGCCACCGAGGAGCCCATACGGGTTGAGGAGATACATCATGCCGCCAGTATATTGCATATCTGCATTGATAGGCAGGCCGCGGGCGAGATTGGCGAAGGCGACACCGAGCAAGAGAGATGGAACTATGCTTCCACCGAAGATCGACCAATCCCAAAATTTCCTCCATGTGGTGGAAGGATGCTTGCTGCGAAACTCGAATGCGACCCCCCGAAAGATCAGAGCCAGAAGCAGGAGGAATAGAGGGAGATAGAACCCACTGAAAAGAGTGGCATACCATTGGGGAAAGGCAGCAAAAGTCGCACCACCGGCGGTCAGTAGCCAGACTTCATTTCCATCCCAAAATGGGCCGATGGTATTGATGATTGCGCGACGCTTGAGGTCCTTTTCCTCCCAGGTTTTTCCCTTTCCGAGGATGGGCAGGAGCATGCCAACCCCGAAATCGAAACCTTCCAGAATAAAGAAGCCAATATAAAGGACAGCGATTAGAATGAACCAGAGGGTATTGAGATCCATGGTGGTACTCCTGAATTAATGCGTCAGTTTTGAGCGCCAACGAAGGACAGGTGATCTTCGCTCATCAGGGAATGGCCACTGTCGCCGTCAGCGATTCCGAGGCGGGCATATTTGACAAGCAGATATATATCTGCGACCATCAAACCGCCATAAACCAGCGTGAACCCTATCAGAGAGGCGAGCACCAATCCTCCAGGAACAGTGGGTGAGATGGCTTCTTCGAGGCGCATCAAACCGAAAACGACCCAAGGGACACGCCCGACTTCCGTCATCACCCAGCCGGTCGTATTGGCAAGGTATGGCAAGAGAATGAGATAGGGATAGAATTTCATCAACCCTGAGGGGCGATCCAGGCTTTCTCCCATGACCCGAAAGAGTGCGTAAAATGCAAATCCCAACATCAAGAAACCAGCTCCAACCATGATGCGGAAGGACCAGTATATGATCGCTACAGGAGGGATATAGTCACCAGGGCCATACAACTGTGAGTATTCTGCCTGTAAATCATAGATACCCTGCACCGCTCCCCTGACCTGGTTGTAAGCCAGCAGGCTCAACAGATTCGGCAGGCGGATGGAAAATATCTCTCGGCGCTGCGAGAGGTCTCCGATGGTCAGGATCGACAAAGGGGCGGGATCCTGGGTATACCAAAGGGCTTCGGCTGCCGCCATTTTCATAGGTTGGACTTCTACCATGTGCTGCGCCTGGCTATGGCCATTAAGAATGACCAGGACGATCGAGATCGAGCCTACGATGGCAGCGATCTGGAATGAGCGTCGAAAGATTTGCTCATCCTGCTTACGAGCCAGATGATAAGCGCTGATGCCCAAAATAAAGAACGACGCAGTCACAAATCCTGCAGCGATGGTGTGCGGGAACATCACCCACACGTTTGGATTGAAGACTACGGCGAAAAAGTCGCTCATCACCGCCCGGCCGTTTTCTAGGGTGTACCCGACAGGCTGCTGCATGAAAGAGTTAGCGATCAAGATCCAGAGGGCAGAGATATTGGTGCCCGCGGCTACCAGCCAGATAGCTGCCAGATGAGCCTTTTTGGAAAGCCGCTCCCATCCGAAGATCCATACACCGAGGAATGTCGACTCGAGGAAGAACGCCAGCAAGGCTTCGATCGCCAGTGGGGCGCCAAAGATATCTCCGACATAACGGGAATATTCTGACCAGTTCATCCCGAATTGAAATTCCTGGACGATGCCCGTCACTACTCCCATAGCAAAGTTGATGACAAAAAGCTTGCCCCAGAACTTTGTCATCTGTTTGTAAATTTCCTGGCCTGTGCTGACATAAAGACTTTCCATGAGAGCTACAAGCACAGACAGGCCTAATGTGAGGGGCACAAAGAAGAAGTGGTAGATGGTCGTGAGGGCAAATTGAAGTCGCGCAAGTATAAGGGCATCCATAATATTCTCCTTCGAACTCAATGATTATCGGGGTCGCCTGCTCGGCATCTCACCTTGTGAGGGTGCGGGCAAAATGCATGAAGCATGATGCAAAGATAGGATGGTGCGCAATGCAATCTCAATTTCTCAGACTCTCTTTCCAATTAGTGAAAGAGACACAAGATCTGATTTTGTTAGGTCGAATGCTTCCCTGACCAATTGATCGAGGTGGATTGATTCGAGTTCTGTTAATATCAAATTCTGGAGGTGCATCCATTTCGACCTCACCGGACATGTCTTATCCAATGGACAGGCTTCTGGCGTTTCCAGACAAGGTGAGATAATGACCGGGCCTTCGATGGCTTCCCATATGTCTCGGAGAGAGATGCTGGGTATGTCGCGAGCAAGCCTGATCCCACCGTTACGACCTGGCTGAGTCTCAATCAAGCCAGCTGCAGACAACCTGGCGACAATGCGTTTGACGAAGGCATGTGGGATGATCATTTCCTTTTGAATAGTTGTTATGGGTTGGGTCATCCCTGGTGGGCGCTTTGCCAGAGAGAGGAGAATCCGGACAGCGTAATCCGTACGGCGGTTTATTTTAAACATGCGGAGGATAGCTCTATGCGCGATGCAGAAAAGTTACCTAAATAGTAATCAATTCCCCCGTTCAAATCAAATCGTAAATGTCACAAGTTATATGTGATATTAATCACAATATGTGCTGGCATTAATGGTGCCAGAAGCCGTGTTCAACCTGGCGGATGTTCTCCGCGGTGACGAATACATCCGGGTCGAGTTCTGCGAGGATTTTTTCTACCAGGGATGCGTCCTTTCGAAGAATGCTGCAATGCAAGATGGAGAGTGTCCCATCTTTGCCGCGGGCAGGGACTTCGGTGACTGCAAAGCCTTTCTGGCGGAGCTGTTCTGCGGTATGCATCCCGTTATATGGGCTGACGATCCGCAGGTGGAGATATCCGATCGCCAGGCGGTCTTCGAGGTACATCCCCAGGACCATACCTGTGGCAAAGCCAGTAGCGTAGCCGATGATTTTCGGCCAGCTCGTCAGGTCAGTGATGAAGGTCTTCAAGGCGAGCAGGTAGATCGAAGACTGTAACAGTCCAAAGATCCAGGCAGGTGCTTTGCGACCACGATAAAGAGACAGGAGACGCAGTGAATAGAAAGAGATGTCGATAATCCGTAGCGAGAAAATCAGCAGCGCGGAAAGTAAGATTTGGGTCATGATTCAGGTCAAGCGCGCCAGAATCCTCTGCGCACGGGGCGGATATCTTCGGCGGTGATGAACGCCTCGTCGTCGACTTCGTTCACCATCTTGTGTATTGTGTCCACATTCTTGCGTAAGACACTGCAATTCAGCATGGTGACTGTGCCGTCTTTACCACGCGCCGGGATCTCTGTCACAGCATAACCTTCGGCACGCAGCCGTTCGGCGATGGCATTCCCGCGGCGAGAGCTGATAATGCGCAGGTGTGCATGTCCAATGGCGAGACGTTCTTCGATCGTCATTCCGACGACAACTCCGGTGGCAAAGCCTGCCGCATATCCCAGGTAATTCAATGGGTTGTCAAGATTGTTCAATACTCTGGTGATCGCCAGAACGAACACGGTTGCCTGGAAAAATCCTAAAATCCAGGCAACGAATTTGCGACCGCGCATGACGAATAAAACCCTGAGTGTGTCGAGGGTCATATCCGAGACACGTAATAAAAAAATCAAGCCTGCGCTTAGCCAGGCTTCGGGTGTGAGGAGGAAATCCATAGGCTTCAATCTAAAACTTGCATATGATTCTTCTCGGGAAGTAATGCCGGGACATAGAGTCTTTCGACATACTCCTTGACCATACGGCGGACACTGAATTGTGGCGTCAGGGAGCGGATAGATTCTTTCATCATGCCGATCCAGTCAGCTGGTAAACCATCTGAAGATCGTTCAGTGTAATAAAGAGGAATGATCTCGTTTTCCAGGATGTTGTACAAGCTGGCGGCGTCTTCTTCATCTTGCAGGTTTGGATCATCATAATCTTGATCTTTTCCGATCGCCCAGCCATTCTTTCCATTATATCCTTCACGCCACCAACCATCCAATACAGAACAATTGAGAACGCCGTTCATGGCGGCTTTCATTCCAGATGTTCCAGAGGCTTCATTCGGTCGCCGGGGTGTGTTCAACCAGACATCTACTCCCTGGATTAGATAGCGGGCGAGGTTCATGTCATAATCTTCCAGGAATACCAGGCGACCGCCATTCTCGGCGCGCTTGACGAGGCGGTAGACTTCCTGGATGAGCATTTTTCCAGGTTCATCAGCGGGATGTGCCTTGCCTGCGAAAATTATCTGGACAGGCATGTTGGGGCGGTTGATGATATCCAAAAGCCGGTTAATATCTCTCAAAATAAGGTTGGCGCGTTTATAGGTGGCGAATCGCCGGGCAAAACCGATAGTCAGTGCGTAGGGATCGAGCAGTACACCGGCCGCGATCACCTGTACGGGATGAACTCCATCATAGAGCCATTGCTTACGTGCCCGCTCGCGCATGTAATAGACAAGTTTTCGTTTAAGATGGCGCCGGATCGCCCAGAGTTCTTCATCGGGGATTTTTTCTACGTCATCCCAGGTGCGGGGATCATCCAGTTGTTCCATCCAGTCTGGGCGAAGATAACGGTCGAACAGCAGACGCAGTCTTCTAGCCAGCCAGGAAGCAGTATGCACACCATTGGTCACATACGTTATCGGGACATCCTCAACAGATCTTTTTGGCCAGAGGTAGTGCCACATGCGCTGGGCGGTTTTACCATGAAGTTCTGAAACGCCGTTGCGGAAGTTTGCCATGTTGAGAGCCAGGACCGGCATGCTGAATGTGTTCCCCCAGGGATGTTTGTTTCTGGCGAGGCTGAGGAATTGATCGCGATTGAGTCCTAATTCGCTCCAGACTTGCGAGAAATATTTATCGATCAGCCATTCGGGAAACTCATCGTTTCCTGCCGGTACGGGCGTGTGGGTGGTGAAAATGCTCGAAGCGCAGATCCTTTGGCGCGCCTCCTCGAATGTGTAACCAGATTTTATCAATTCGCGGGCGCGTTCTATCACCAGAAAACCCGAATGTCCTTCATTCATATGCCAGACACTCGGGTTGTAACCGAGCACGCGCAGGGCGCGTACGCCACCAATTCCCAAAATGATCTCTTGCGAAATGCGCAGGTCGAGGTCACTGCTATATAATCTGGCAGTCAATTCCCGATCGGTCACAGAATTGCCCTCCACATCGCTGTCCAGGAGATAGAGCGGCACCCGACCGACATGGATTTCCCACAAGCGGGCTTTCACTTCTCGGCCTGGAAGCTCGACCGAGATTGTAAGCGGTTCACCATCATTGGAAATGATTGGCAAGACGGGGAGATCTTCGAATTTCAAGCGTTGATAGTGTGCTTCCTGCCAGCCATCTTCTGTGATATGTTGTGAGAAATAACCCTGTGTATAGAGAAAGCCTACCGCCACAAGAGGCAGGCCAAGATCGCTTGCACCTTTGAGATAATCACCTGAGAGAACGCCCAGGCCTCCGGCATAGATCGGCAGCGTTTCGTGCAAACCAAATTCGGTCGAGAAGTACGCTATCGGCCGGTTGTTGTATTCAGGATGCACGCGGGCACACCAGGTTTCCCCGGCTGCCAAATATTCATCGAATGCTTTGAAGATGCGGTCATAGAAATCAAGGTAATAGCGATCTTGTAAGATGGCGTTCAAAGACGCGCGGGGAATCTGCCTCAGGAAGAGGATTGGGTTATGACCCACGCGTTCCCACAGATCACGGTCGATCCGGATGAACAATCTCTGAGCATCCGGATTCCAGGTCCACCACAGGTTGTAAGCCAGCTCACCCAGTCGGCTGATACGACGGGGCAAGCTGAATTGATTCGGAATCACCGCTTGAAAAGAATCCATATGTTATGCCTCGAAAAAATATCCGCAACTACTTTTAATTGCCTGCCTTTTGCTGCAGGTCGAAAATGCCCTGCCCGGCGGATGCACGGATGTGATCATATCGTAAAACGCAGTTAATCTTACCACCAAAATTCATCCCATTATCTCCTATTGTGTATCAGGATTATCGAGGTCGGACTTATGTGATATCTGTTATGCCGAGTGATAGCGAGGCGATTTAGATAACCAGGAATTGATGCAACCTACACCTGATTGCAATGGATCCCGAGCCACTTGGAACAAAACGCCTGAGAATGGTGCTTCGAGCTTCCTTATCGCTTTCCAACGGAACGAATAGCTTGCCGCGAAATTCATCAAGGTTTACAATCGTTGTGGAAGGTTCTGCCATAGAGTGATTGATCCCCCTTTGGAGAGTTAATCTTATATGCCTCACATCGTCGACCTCTTTGTCACCTGTATCCTCGACACACTTTATCCCGAGACAGCCATGTCGGTCGTCCGGGCGCTCGAACGCAGTGGAGTTGAGATAAACTTTCCAAACAGCCAGACTTGCTGTGGACAGCCTGCATTTAATGCCGGCCTGCGATCCCTGGCCCGCCGGATGGCGATCCAGACTATCCGTCATCTGGAGGAGACAGCCAATCCTGTTGTCATTCCTTCTGGTTCCTGCGCAGGGATGATCCGCCATGGATATCTGGAATTGTTTGATAACGATCCTGAATGGTTGCCGCGCGCGCAAAGGCTAGCTGGGCGCACATTCGAGTTTACCGAATATCTCGTCGATCAGCTTGGAATAACCGATCTGAGATCCAGCTATTCTGGGAAGGTCGCCTATCATGCCTCCTGCCACCTTCTACGAGACCTGGGAATTAATCGACAACCACTCATACTCCTGAGAACGGCATGCCCGGGAAATCTCATCGAGCTGCCTGAACAGCAGGAGTGCTGTGGGTTTGGGGGGCTTTTCTCCATCGAACATCCAGAGATCTCTGCGGCGATGTTAGAACGTAAGATAAGAAATTTCATAAACTGTGGTGCTGATCGACTGGTTTCATGTGATGGAGGATGTATCGCGCACATCAATGGGGGTTTACATCGACGAGGACTACCGCAACGCGCAGTTCACATCGCTGAAATACTTGCTGATCCAACATGAAAGAGCAAAATGTCTGATAGATTTCAACAGGCTATTCGAACCTCTCTGGCAAATTCGACGCTGCAATCCGCATTGGATGCAAATGCAGAACGCCGGTTATCGGCGCGCACGGCTGCCCTATCCTCCCTCGATGAACCCTGGCAGGAACTACGCCAGCAGGCTCATCGAGTTCGTGCACAGACCATCGCCCGTATGGATGAATATTTAGAGGCGTTCGAAAGGAAAGCGCGCGCGAATGGCATTCAAGTTCATCATGCCAGGGATGGTTCTCAGGCTGTGCAAATTGTGCTGGACATAGCCCGCCAGCGTAATGCCCGTTTGATCGCCAAATCGAAAACAATGGTCAGTGAAGAAATCGAGCTGAACCACGCGTTGGAGGCAGCCGGGATCAGGGTTGTCGAAACTGATCTGGGGGAATATATCATCCAGTTGCGTGGGGAGAAACCGGCGCATATCATCACTCCAGCTGTCCATCTGAGGCGAGAGGATGTTGGCAAGACATTCCACGAAAAGATCTCTCTGCCCCTCACGGATGATATCTCGGTGATGACTGCCGCTGCCAGGCGTGTCCTCCGTCAGACTTTTCTCGAAGCCGAGATCGGTCTTTCCGGAGTCAATTTCGGTGTCGTAAAAACAGGAACTCTCTGCCTGGTAACGAACGAGGGCAATGGCAGAATGGTGACGACATTACCTCCTGTTCACATCGCATTGATGGGAATCGAGCGCCTGGTTCCAACCTTGCGGGATCTCGACCTGATGCTCAAATTGCTTCCCAGATCGGCAACCGGGCAAAAATTGACGGTATATACATCATTGATCAACTCGCCGCGCCAGCAAGATGACGAAGATGGTCCTTTGGAGCGGCATCTCATCCTTGTCGATAATGGGCGCAGTGCGTTACGGCGCTCTCCACTAGCTGAATCTTTGCTGTGTATCCGTTGTGGGGCATGTTTGAATGCCTGCCCGGTCTTCCGGGAGATCGGCGGACACGCATATGTGGGTAAATATGGAGCAAGCAGTCCTTATCCTGGACCAATTGGTTCGGTGATATCCCCGGGACTGTTTGGTGAGGCGGAATTCGGGCATTTGGCGCGAGCTTCCAGCCTGTGTGGAGCCTGCCGGGAAGCCTGTCCGGTGGACATCGACCTGCCCAGGTTGTTGTTGCGCGTCCGGGCTGGTCTCAGCCAGGGAGAAACCACCCGTTTGCATACCCGCGTGCCATTTCCAGTCAGGCTTGGCTTGTCTGTGTACACCTGGGCGGCGATCAACCCCAGGAGATTTTATCTCGCGCAAAAGGTGATTGGCTTGGTCAGCAGGGTGTTATCGGGCAAGAGTGAATATCTTCATCTGCCAGCATTCACCGGGTGGGGGTTCAGCAAAGATATCCGCAGACCCGCATTGCGAACGTTTAGAGACATGTGGAATGATCGCCTGAGATCGCGCGAGTATACCGGTCAGCCTGTCGAAAGAAAATTAACACATCCAACGGCACCGATCTTAGAGAGTCAGATTCCACCTTCAGATGGCGTGAAATCACCTGTCGAACGCTTCGCCTCTGAACTGGAGGCTCTGGGAGGTAGCTTTACCTTATGCTCTGGCACAGACCTGGTGGAGAAGATACTGGAGGTCCTGAATGGATCAGGCGAGCGGTCAATTCTTGCCTGGAGAGATAAGAACCTGCCGCCAGGTCTGTTGACGAATCTCAAAGAGCGCGGGATTGAGGTAAAGCACGATTTCGATCCAGAGATCAAAGTCGGTTTAACCGGTGTTCTGGCGGCTGCCGCGAACACCGGAACGCTTGTCTTGCCTTCCGGAGTGGGGAAAGCACAATTTGTATCTTTGATCCCGGAAATTCATCTTGCCATAGTCCGAGCGGATCAAATCAAAGAGAATCTCGATCAGGTGTTTTCAATGCCTGAGATAAGTGAAGCCTCGTGCGTCTCTTTGATCAGCGGACCATCACGCACAGCCGACATAGAAATGACATTGACCATAGGTGTTCATGGTCCCCGCCAGGTGCATGTTTTCTGCTATCGAGAGTAGTGATAAAGAGCGGATTCGTCAATCGGTTCGCAGGAGATCGATAACCCGTTCGATGATATGTTCGGCGACATCGATCTTCGACATGGTCGGCAAATCTTCAATATTCCCTCCAGCATCCATGATCGTCACCCGGTTTGTATCGACACCAAAACCCGCATCGGGAGCCGTGATGTCGTTGACGACGATCAGATCCAGGTTTTTAGTGGAAAGTTTCTCTTTTGCATTTTCGAGTAGATCCTGGCTCTCTGCTGCGAATCCAACTGTAATATATGGGTGACCAACCTCGGAGCGCAACTTGGAAACTTCTCGAAGGATATCGGTTGTGGGTCTCAGAGAAAGTTGTGGGATGCCCGCCTCTCGTTTGATTTTTTGTACAGCGGATCTCTCCGGCGTGAAATCTGCAACTGCTGCAGCCATGATCAATACATCGGCGTCAGCGCATTCCTGGATCACCTGAGGAAGCATCTCTGCCGCCGTTTCGACTCTCACTAATTTGGCACCAAAAGGTGGTGGTAGGTGGGTAGGGGCGCTGATCAAGGTGACCTGGGCGCCTCGATCGAGTGCAGATTGAGCCAGGGCATACCCTTGTTTTCCGGAAGAGCGATTGGCTATGAAGCGTACCGGATCGATGGGTTCATGGGTTCCCCCAGCTGTGATGACAAATTTTCTCGACTTCAGCACACCGTTTTCACCGAGCATGAGGCGGATCTGACCGATCACCTCAGCTGGTTCGACCATCCTGCCAATACCCATCAAACCCGAGGCAAGATGTCCTTCGGCTGGCCCCAGGATCGTCACACCACGCTGGCGCAGAGTCTCGAGGCCGGATTGAACTGCCACGTGAGAGAACATTCCAGCATCCATCGCTGGAGCTAATAACAGCGGGCATTGTGCGGCCAGAGCGGACAGGCAGAGCAGGTTATCCGCCAGTCCTTGGGCCAGCCTGACAATGGTATTGGCTGTCGCCGGGGCAATCACCATCAGGTCAGCGTTTCTTGCCAGACCGATGTGGAGCACATGACCTTCACTGCTCCAGAGATCTTCATCCCTGTAGCATCGACGGCCAGTGAGCGATTGAAATGTCAGCGGGGTGATGAATCTCTCTGCGCTTTGCGTCAGCACTACGTCCACCTGAGATCCCTCCTGGGTGAGCTTCGAGGCGATCTCAGCCGCTTTATACGCAGCAATCGATCCGGTGACTCCCAGGAGGAAGTGCTTGTTTTGAAAGATTTTCGCCATGATGTTATCCGTTCTTTTTTATCTGTTCGGTAAAATGAGCTTGATGCGATGTGATGAAATTATACAGAACGTGGGCAAAGCAAGTCAAATCTCTCGGGGCACGCGAATGGGTTGAGAGGGTTACCCCGATGGCTGGATTGCAATCACCCGATCATTACCAGCGAGGTCTGGGAGACATGTAACCTGGTGCATGGGAAAGACTTCAGTGGCAACTCTTGTGACCATGTCTTTTTGATCTGGATCGATTTCGAGCAAGATCAAACCAACGGATAAATGAAAATTACTGAACTGACGCAGGAAGCGGGTGATCAGCTCCAGACCCAAATATCCACCATCCAGCGCGAGGGTCGGCTCTTTATAACCAACTTTTAGCCTTTTGAGTCTCTGAGTGGGGATATAGGGGAGATTGGCGCAAATGAGGTCGAATTGGCCCATAATAGGTGGAAGCAGATCACATTGAAGACAAAACACTCGATCCGAGAGCTGATAGCGGGCAATATTTTGACGGGCGACATTTAACGCAGGATACGAGATATCCGTCGCCAGGCAGATCAGATCGGAGCAATGATATGCCAGAGAGATAGCCACACATCCACTTCCTGTGCCGATGTCGGCAGCCAGACGTTTTCCGGGATGGTTGTTCAACCAGGATAGACCTTGTTCGACTAACAACTCAGTCTCTGGCCTGGGGATGAGCGTATCCGGGGAGAGGCTCAGCTCCAGACCGAAGAATTCCCATTTACCCAGAATATATGGAAGCGGATCGCCGTTCTCTAATCTTTGAACTGCAAGATTGAATTGTTCTTCCTGTTCAGGAGATAAATTAAATTCTGGATGCGAGAGCACCCATGACCTGCTCTTGTTCAGGATCTCTGCGAGTAAGACCTGAACGTCGAGATAAGGCGAATCCGAAATAACTTTTAACCGGGTGACAGCGTCCTTGGTTAATGAGACGATTGTACTCAAGCGGAAATTCCTGCCTCGACCAGGCGTTGGGTTTCATCTCGGATCGCCAGCTCATCGATAAAATAATTGATTTCCCCATCCATAATTGCCGGCAGATTATAGGACGACAGGTTGATTCGATGGTCTGTGACCCGTGATTGAGGGTAATTGTAGGTGCGAATTTTTTCCGAACGTTCACCGCTGCCGACCTGGGAACGTCTGGCCTGATCAATCTGTTCGCGTCTTTTCTCTTCTTCAATCTCATACAGACGGGCTCGAAGGATACTCATCGCACGCAACTTGTTCTGCAATTGCGATCGTTCATCCTGACATTGGACGACGATACCTGTGGGAAGATGTGTGATACGGATGGCAGTTGCGTTTTTTTGGACATTTTGCCCCCCAGCTCCCGCAGATTTGTAGACATCTACGCGAATATCGCTCTCAGGGATGTCGATCTCAACCTCATCGACCTCAGCCAGGACGGCGACGGTGGCTGTCGAGGTGTGGATACGACCCTGGGATTCGGTCACCGGGACGCGCTGAACCCGATGGACACCTGATTCGTATTTCAAGCGCGAATACGCTCCCCGTCCTTTGACCAAGAAGATAATCTCCTTAAAACCACCGATACCGATCTCGTTGGAGGATAAGATCTCGACCTCCCAGCCCTTTCTCTCCGCATAGCGGGAGTACATCCGGAACAAATCGGCAGCGAATAGAGCAGCTTCGTCACCGCCAGTGCCCGCGCGGATTTCCATAATGACGTTTCTCCGATCACGCGGGTCTTGCGGCAACAGCATCGTTTTTATTTCCTGTTCGAGCCTCTCAATCTTTGGCTCCAATGAATTGATCTCAAGCTCTGCGAGCTGGCGTAACTCCTCGTCTTCACTATCGCGAAGAGAGATCGCTTCTTCTAACTGTGCAGTAAGCAAGCGATATTGGCGGGCTTTATTCACCAGTGGTTCCAGGTCTGCCCGTTCAATGTTCAATTCTACGGCGCGATGATAGTCGTCCCCTGCTTCCATGAGCAGGCGTGTCAGCTCTTCATAACGTTCTTCTATCTTCGAGATTTTGTCCAACAACATATAGCTTGTTCCAAATCCGATAAGATCGATTCAATGGGGAGCGTTGGGATATTTATCCAGCGAGGATCGCTGAAGAACACCAACTCCCCACTCTTCTGGTGAGGTAAGATAATGCATTCTCGTTCGTGCGCCGGAATTATACCATTGGACAAATCCGTCTTTGTCGTAAGTGAATTCCCTAATTACATCGGGGATGAAGGCGCCTTGTTGGCTCTGAGGTAATAAAAATAAACCCGCCAGAAGAGTCTGGCGGGAGTTCGAATACGGATCAATTATCCCGATTTTCCTCGATGAAATTTCCTAGTCGAAGCTATATCGCCAGTTCTTACCGTTGGGGGAGTCGTCGATATGGATTTTCTCAAGACTGGGTTCACCCCAGTTTGGTGCTTTGCCATAACAGCGAGTGAACACCAGCTTCATTTGACTGGTAAGATCGATCGTACCGGAGGCTGATAAACCGCAAGCATATGTGGTGTGAGTATATACGCCTCTCTCGACCGTGAACAATTTTTCACTCTCGGCAGAGACTGGCAGATAGTATACGTTTGTCTCACTTATCAGACTGATCGCGACTGGCTGGTCACTTCGGTTGGATATTTCCAATCGGACGAAGTCGGGCTCTTCCTGGGCGCTGACCACGAAAGTGCCGAATCCCAGGAGTAAGGCGATCATTGAGATCACTACCAGGGTAATTTTTATTTTCATGGTTACTTTCCTTTCGTTAACTAACCAGAGATCTTACTCATCAGCCTGCGGCATATCACGCATCATAGTAAAGGTTGGATTACCCAGCGTCAATGGTTTTAAAGTACCAACAAACGCAAGTAATAAAAAGCCCCGCCAATGAGAATGGCGGGGCAGAAAACTTCCAGATCGTTTTAGTTATTTGTAAAGCCAGTTCTCGCCTAATGGTGCATCAGGGATATGAACTTTCTCCAGCCTGGGTTCGCCCCAGTTCGGCGCGGCGCCGGGGCAGCGTGTGAAGGTCAGCCACATGAATTTTGTGATATCGACGGTTCCCGAATTCGAATTTCCGCACGCCCATGTGGTTCTTTCATAGACGAGCCTTTTGACTGTGAAAACTTTGGTCGTCTCCGGTGGTACGGTGAGGTAATAAAAAGTGTTACCATTAACCAGACTGATAGAAACGGGCTGATCGGATTTGTTCTGAATCTCCAATTCAGCCAGGGTTGTCTTTGCCATGACAAGCGCAGTGGCAATGAACATTGACAGCACCAATACAACGACACCGGCGAACATGAGCCTTTTGTTCATTTGAATTCTCCCTTCCTGATGTTATTAAAATCCGGTTGACAACGTATGGGGTAGTATAATCTGGTCTCTCATCAGTCTATATAATCACCTCCCGGTTTTTGTTAAATCAGACGGATCGAGAGCGGGTGTGACACCAATATGACCTCCGCCCCAAAATATCATGAAAAATTATAGCCTAATATGATAGACATGTCAAACGTGTTCTGTTGAGGGTGTTTGTAACATACACGGTGGGTGAGTTTGGGAAATTCATACAGGCGCATGCTCTTCCAGGCACATCTCCAGCCTCTAATCAAGGCCTGAGCCAGCCAGCATCA